>ENA-OZKH01000013-OZKH01000013.1-human-gut-metagenome-genome-assembly--contig:-NODE-13-length-67156-cov-14.598396_pt1 | contig 67156 bp, 85 predicted proteins | sample MGYA00244180_ERZ653758 | MGnify/ENA primary metagenome ERZ653758 (study PRJEB26926, sample SAMN06165252) | human gut metagenome | biome: ENVO:00009003; feature: ENVO:2100002; material: ENVO:00002003...
GCTGCAAATCTGCCGCCTGCTATGCGCCAGATAATACCCAGTAGGATATGACGCAGGGCATCACATCCACTGGGCAAGACTGCCGCCCTTGACCCGCGCAAAGAGCTGCGCTCTCTGCACTCTTGCGCCGAACAACCTGACAGACAAGACTTGTGAAGTCCTCTCTGCCAGCTTGCCCGGTTCTTCCTCGGTGTCGGTCTGCCTGCAAGCGGTTCCTGCCCGATTTCCTCCGGCGTATGGCTTTTTCTTGGTGCGCTCGTGTCGTGGCGGCACTTCCCCGAAAAAGCATATTGACTTGCAGCCGATCATGTGGTTTTCAAGGTGCACTGTGATTTTGTAAGAAGTTGAGGGCTTTCAAAAATGCGAGTAAGACTGCTTTTGAAAGTAGTTCCCACACCTTATACAAACTTAAAGGGGTGTTTTTAAACGGGGGCTTATGAAAATTCTGAAAATTTTCACTTTTTCAAACAACCTCCTATACCTATAACATTCTAAAATGGGTGTTTGGCATACAGATTTTCAAATTTTGTTGAACTGCCTAATTTTAGAATATAGATTTTGTTCATTATCCACTTATAGAACTAGCGGAAAGCCGTTTTACAAAAGATTTTGAAAGCCTCTACACTAATAGGAATCCGCAGGACCGTTTTGGAATACAGTTTTGAAAATTTCACAATTTTAGACAAAAAGAAAAACGGCAAAGCGGATAAAATCCACTTTACCGTTTTAGAAGATATTCTATTACGCTGCGATTGCGTTGGCGTTGACCTGTTCAATGGTCTTGCGAATACCAAGCCATACACTCAAATCTGTAAAGACCTCTACGATGCTTCCCTGGTCTGTAAAAGGTGGTTCCTGCAAAACAGAGAGGTCCTTCATCGTACCATTATGTACGATGTACTCATTAGGACAAACAGGATAACTATATCAGCAGGGGCCTCCGGGCTCCTGCTTCCTTTCTGCTCTGCTGCGTTTTCGGGCATAATGCCGCAAAAAAGCGTCATTCTTAAAAACTTTTTGCCACAAATTGCCAGATTTTACTTGACATTGTCCCTTTTAGGGTCTATAATGAGGGTACAAGAAAACGCTATGACCCAAAACGGGTAGGAGGACAAAAAGATGTTTGAAGTGACCTATCAGGAAGTAAACAAGCGCGACGAAGTCGTCACCAAGCGTAAGTCTTTCAAGACTGCTGCCGCCCGCGAAAAGTTCGTCGAGAGAGCATCTCAGAAGGACAACTTCCTTTGTGTTCTCGCTTACGCTGGTTAATGGAGGTGCTCAAGATGTTCAAGAAAATCGTGAAAGCCATCGCCGCCATCAAGACCGAGAACGACCGCGACGATTGCTACTGGCAGATTGACCGTGCGTTCGAGGAAGAGCGCATCTCCTTTGAGGACCACGAGCTCCTCTACGGTCTGGCCGGTATGGTTGAGGTCGCTTAATTTTTTTGCTTTCGCGTGTCCCTTTTAGGGACGTTAAGCAATCAGTAAGACCCGTTTCGGGTAGGAGGTTTTTATGGAGCTTTACAAGTACACCGGCAGCGTTGCCGTCCTGACCGTTCGTTTCGGCAAGGCCGAGACCATCACCCTCTACGACAGCTACGACGACAGCGTAGCTCCGGTTCGTCTGGATGTTCGCGGTGCTCTGGCCGAGTACATCAAGAAAATCGAGGGTACTGACAGCGAGGAGCGGTACATGAATCTCGACTGGTACTACGACTTCAATATGCTGCTCCGGCGCATTGAGGTTCCGGGCGTCCCGTCTGAAAAGTTCAAGATGACCGGCGTCCCTGCCAAAGTTCTGACGCAGACCCGCAGCAACCCCGACGAGCTCGTCTGCTTCGGTTGCCCTGATTTCATCAACACAACCAAGCCGGTCTCGATGGGGCCCGATGATTACCAGAACTTCCTCATGTGGAAGCGTGAGAACAGAGATTAAGGAGGTGCAGACGATGAAGCGTTACCAGATTTTGTACAACAAGGCCGGTTTCCCGCTCTGCGTTTGGAAGTCGTCCGAGGAGGAGGCCCGCAGCTTTGCAAGCAGGTTTCGCGCTGCCGGTTACTCCGTCGATGTGTGGGAACACACCAAGACCGGCGCGCGTAAAACCAGCATCTGACCCCGCCTGATGATGGCTGCATGGCAGCAGCCGAAACGCTCCACCCGGAGCGTCGCGGGAGCCAAACCGCAAAGGAGTGTCAACTATGAAAATGAAGTCCTACAAGGCAACTTTCTTACGCCACAATCCCCAGTTCAAGAATGGCGGTTACGTCACCGAGCGTAAGATTGAGGCCGTCTCGCTGCCCTCTGCTCGCAAAAGAGCCCGCGAGATTTCCGAGCACTGTGTATACGGCAGCATGGAGCTGCTCGACATCGAAATGGAGGCATAAGAGGTATGACCGTTCTTGAGCGTTTGAAAGCTGCCGGGTATGACCCGGCCGTGTCCCTGTTCCCTGACAGTATCGGGAATGCCGGTTCCATGGAGTGCGAGCGCATTCAGATTCGCACATTCTTCTGCCGCCCTCGCGAAAACGAGGCCGCCATCGGGGTGACCGCAACCGCGATGACCCACTTCTCTGACGGCTCGACCCGTCCGTACCCGGACGGCTGGCCGCGCAGCCTCGAGGCCAGCGTCACGCTCTACTTCGCTGGCGACGCGGACTTTCATTATTTCGGCAACGTCGCCACCGACCTTGTCGGCTCCGATGCCGAGTTCCGTTACAGGCTCTTGAGCCGTTGTATTCAGGACTGCAAGTATTTCCTCGGCTGCGGCTCGCGTTTCAGCAAGTACCTCTGGGGCTGCTGCGTTGAGAATCATATTCAGGCAATGCGCATCCTGTGGGACAGCTTTTCCGACGACGAGAAGCCGGAGTGGACCTCTCTCGAGGAGATTGAGCGGTTCAGCAAAAAGATGCTTGAGGAGGAGATTTACTGATGGCTGCCAAAAATTTCGAGCTGTTCCTTGGGTGTCTTGGCAACGGCGTCACGGTCTGTAACTCCGCCGTGATGGAGAACGGCGATTTCAAGATGGTCGCCCACATCTCCAACGAGGGAAAAATCACTTGGTACGTCGGCGAGGATTACCCGCCTACAGATGCTCTCGCAAGCATCCGGGCCTGTGCAGAGCAGGAGCGGGCAAAGTACGAGACATGGCTCAACGGCTTGTCTCCGGCCGCGCGCCGGGAGTATCAGCTCGAGCGGCTGCCGCTCCCTGATTTTCTCGAGGAGCTCCGCAAGGCAAGGGAAGAAAGGGAGGGAGCATAATGGCCCGCGACATTCACGATTACGACAGCCTCAAGAAGGCATACGATGACCTGCTCATGTTCGAGCGGTTTCCCGGTCCGGTGCGCAGCGAGCGCGTCGAGGAGTTCGTCACTCAGCTCAAGCGTGACATCCGAGAATACGTCAATCGGGTTTCCGATTGCCACATCGTCCGCGACGAGCTCGATTCTTTCGTCGAGCTCGTTAAGCTGCCTGAGAAGCTCTCTCCCCTCTCAAAAGAGAGCGTTCTCGAATGGTTCTATATGCACCGTGCCTACCGTGACGACCTTTATGACGGCATGGGGTGCTCCGGTCAGTTCTTCACCACCAGCGTCAAGCTCTTTCGCCGTCGCGGCCGCTGGTACGCCTATCATTTTGTTTCAGTCGATATGTAGGGGGGTGTTTGGTAATGACGACCGGCGAAAGAATCAGGCAGGCTCGAAAGAGTGCGGGCATGACACAGGCAGAACTTGCACATAAATTGGGGATTTCTGCGGCTGGTATTGCCCAGTGGGAAAATGATTTGCGGAATCCTAAAATTGAAACTTTAAGAAAGCTCGCGGATGCCTTGGGGGTTACGCCCGAGGTTCTGCTCCGTGGTTCCGCTTTTTCGTATAGCGGCGGCATCAAGTACATCAATCCAGAGCACGAGGCCGCTTTCCTGTCCGAGCTCAAAAGCGTCCCGCACATCGTCAATCCCGAATCCGGGCGCATCAATCCCTATTGGGGCGCGTCCCTGTATCTGCTCTCCGCGCTCACGCGCTGGCCGGAGCTCCGCTTCGCCGTCATCGGCGAGGACTATATGGCATTCGTGGCCGTAAAGGAGGCGTTCCAGTTGAGCCAGAACGAGCGCATCATTGTCGAGCTGGCTGCCAACTTCTACAACGCCGGTCTGTTTGGGATGCCGGGTTTCGAGATGGTCTACGCCACCTGCGACACGGCTTTTAATCTTATTCTTGAGGCGTTTCGCCTGCGTCGTGCAAAGCTCTTTTACAAGGACGGGGAGGTGTCCGCAGAATGGGAAGAAAGAAAATGAGCCTCCGGCGCGCCGTCACCATCCTGCGCCTTGTCGCTGCGGATGACCTGTCCTCCGGGCGGGCAATCGACGGGCAGAATGAGGCTGCTGCCGTCGTGCTGGAAGATTACGAGGAGACAAAGAAAGAGCTCGCAGATTGGGTGAATGCTTCTCCCGAGGAGCTCGCCGATGTTATAGCCGGGATGTAAGGAGGCCTGTACCGTGGCTGCTGTCTATCGGACGTTGTATGAGAAGTATGAGCAAAACGACGTTTTGCACGTTGGGATTCAGGAGGTCGTGGAGGCCGAAAAGGAGATTGACACGTTCCTCAAGTCTCTCGACCGGAACCAGCGCGACCAGCTCGACACGCTGCTGGGGCGTCTGTCCCGTGCCTATGAGATGCAGGGCTTTCTTTTTGGCGGTCTTGCATCTGGCGCGAAGTGGAACGGCAAGACGGCTCCCGAACCGGGCGACGGCTACGGCCGGAGCGTCCGGGCCTATCACGGCTCAACGCTTGCTCCGGTCTGCCAGATTGACCGCAAGACAAATCAGGTCATCCATGAGTATCCGAGTATCGCTGCTGCCGCCCGTGCTACCGGTCTGGATGACAGTGCTATTGGAAAGGTGTGCAAGGGAAAGTTACCCCACGCTGGCGGTTTTCTCTTCCGGTACATCGAGCAGTAAATCTTTCACAGGTACGCAAAAATATTTCAACAATTTGCCATTTTGCTCTTGCTTTCCACGCGCTCGCGTGGTATAATATAGTCAGTTGAGGGGGTCGCTCCTCAATGAGTAAGGTGGCAAGGCCAGAAAGGAAACGACATGGACGACGAAATGAATACCGCCGAGGTGCTTCGCGACGAGGCAAAGGAGAACCGGACCCGTGAAATTCTTGAGCTTATGCGTAACAGCAAAACGCTCGAGGAGGCCGTGGAAAAAGTAAAAGCCCTGCTCAACAAGTAAGCAGGGCTCTCCGATGAAGAACAAAGGCCGATGACGGCGGCCAGAGTTCTGAAACGCCGGGGGAGTGAGAAACAGCTTGCAGATGCCTCACTTCTCCGGCATTTCTATTATAGCAGATTCAAGGGGGATTTCAAGATGTCAGCTTTAACGCCTGTTGCCGCCCGTATCGCCGGGCTGCGTGAGGCTCGTGGGTTGACCCGCACCCGGCTGTCGCAGCTCTCTGGCGTCCCGCTGCGGACGCTCGAGGAATGGGAGGCCGGTCGCCGGGTCCCGCGCGATGTTTACCAGATTCATGCCGTCGCCGCTGCGCTCGGCATGAGCATTGAGGATTATCTTGGGCTATAATGAATCAGGAGGCCCGGCGTTGTGCCGGGCCTCCCTTTTTGTTATTCGGGCATAAAGCCGTAACCGGCCTCAAATGCCGCTACTTCTCGGAGGTAGGCAACGCGGCCTGCTGCGCGGTCGATGGCGTCGCGCAATTCGCGGTTTTCCACCAGCTTGAGCAGCGCGGTGAGCGTGTCCTCTGCCTGCATGATTTCGCGGGTGTCCTGCGGGTTGACCTGCTCCATGTAGAGCTCATAAATAGACTGTTCCATGCTTGCCTCCTATGCCCGCCAGCGGTCGAGCCGCTGCCGCGCATACAGGATTTGCGCCGCGTGGTTCTTCCTGCTGCGGGTATTTCGGAGCAGCCAGTGTGACGGGAGGGCTGTTCGTGGTCCCCGTATAGCCCTCTCCATCACCTCCCTGTGGGCCGTCTCCCGCAGGCTGATTTTAACTTGCTGGCCATTTGCCTGTAGCTTTTCGGAGTGTTTTCTCCTGCGTTGAGCCGTAGAACGTCACGAGCACGGCTCCGGGGCCTCGATTTCGGGCTTTTATGGTCTGGCCGTAAAGTTTGCCGCCTGACCATTGCGACGCTTTGTGGGTCTCCGCAGGAGGCTTTCGCCACTTGCCGGGTCATTTTATGCGTTCAGCTCTTTCTCGAGCTGCTTGATACGCTTTTTCACTGACAATGCGGGGTTGAGGCGCAGTCCCTCCCGGTAGGCATCGAGAGCTTTCTGCTTGAGGTCGTTTTGGTCGTATATCTGGCCGAGCTCCTTGTAGGCATTGGAGAGCTGGTATGTGGACATCTTGGGATTCAGGGCTGACAGGCTCAAATAGTCTACCGCTTTTTGTTCCGCCTGCTCCGTGTAGGTCTCTTTCAGCTCACAAATGCAGCCTTGAGCCTTTTCGAGCAGCTCGTAGGGTGACAAGTCTGTTTTTTCTTCATACCGTTTCAGCCTCTCGGCGTTCTGTTCCAGTGTCTCGGCATCCGGGCCATCAATCCCGGCTTTCGCTCTGTTCTTTGCGTCGAGTTCTTTTTCCCAACCGTCGTCGCCCTCGACCTCGTCCCTTGCCTTTTTCAGGATAGCCGCATACTCCTCGTATGGGATGCCCATGCGCTCTGCCGCTTTCATGGCTCCATAGTCCGGAATCTCCTGCGGCTCGTCTGCCGGGACTGTTGGCTCGAGAGAAAATGTAAAGCCGTGCTTCTCGCTCCACTCTGTCTCCCGCTTCTTTGCGGTGAACAGAGTGAATTTTTTTCGTGTCGAATCCACGTTTATCCCGCGAACGGTATTTGCACTCACCTGAACATCTCCGGCCGCGATGGTCGAAAAGGCGTTCGTATCAATAAGCATGGTGCTCTCTCCGCTCGGGCCGTATGCCGTCATAAAAAGAGCCACGCTGCCGTCGTCCGATATTCCACACGCGGCAATATAAGCATCCGCGTCGAAGTAGGCAAGCGGCTTGAGCTCGCCGTCTGTAATATAGCACCGCTTTTCATCAAAGCAAGCCACGCGGCCCGCCTTGCTCGGTGCAAAGTTCAGTTCGGAGCTCGGTTTCTTGTCCCTACGGTCGCGCAATTCACTCTGGATTTCTGCTGCGCCGTCGATTGTTACCCCCCCCCCGAACAGTTGTTCGTGGGTGAGGGACGCAGTTGTGTTACCCATAACTGTTGTCCTCCTGTTCTGTGTTGGTAGTCGTGCTTTTATGATAGCACCTAACAGGGGCAATGGCAACGGCTTTCGCGTCAGCGATTGCAAAATCGCGGAGTATAATATATTCTCTACTCTACTCTTCTTTACTCTACTCTTCTTTGTCGATTGTTTCGCCGGAAATACCCGGAAATGCTGCTTTCAGTGCATATCCGCGCGGATATGCGTTCAAAACGGTATTTCCGCTCCGGTTATATTGTTTTTCGTGGTATTTTGGGACAACTGCGTGTGTTGTCTCGTATGACCCTTTTATCAACTTTTTCCACCCAGTTTTCCACTTTTCGGGTCATTCTGGTATTTCCGCGTCGTTTTTCTGCGGTTATCCACGGAAATGATAGAAAATGTATCAAAAAGTGCATTTCTGTCCCGAAAATGTCTTTTTACGAGAATAACCGCGCCGGAAATGCTGTTTTAAGTGCGTTTCCGGGGAAGATATTGCAAAAAACGGCAATAAAAAAAGAGCCTCCCGGCCCTCTTGTGCGAGGTATACCGGGAGGCTCGTGCTGTTATGTGGTAGCTGCTGGGGCGTCCTTAGTGAATCTGATTCTTGACGCTCTCGTAGGTCTTATCGCCCTCGATGGCTGCCTGCGTGAAGGACTGGTTATACCACCAGTTCACGATGCTCGCGCCGACGGTAAAGCCGGTGGTGATGAACTGCTCGAGCTGTGCGTTGTCGATGGGGATGACGGGCTTGCCCGCTGCGCTCAAAATCTGGTTAGTCAGTGCCAGAGCCAGAGCTGCGGTACGGGCGATGGTGCCAGCGGAGATGTGATTGTTGTTCATAGTGTTGTCCTTTCTGTTGAAAATCAGTTGTCGTGGATGGGGAGAGCTTTGGCCCGGTTGTACAATTCGGTCCCGGTCCCGTTCCCCCCAAGCGTGTGGTAGCTGCGATAGAGGTACTCCAAATTTTTCAGGCCGCTCGCGTCGATGTAGCCCTGCTGAATGTAGTGCTGGCAGGCCTGATAAATACGGTCGTGCAGAATAGCCAGTACGCCGTCGAGGAGGGCTTTGTACTTGATGGCTACGGCGATAATCGCCGTGCCAAGCAGTCCGAAAGCCCACTCCGCCCAATACTGGACAATGAACTCCCACATGGGTATCACCTCCTCCCTCACAGATATTTGTCTGCTCCTGACAGGACAGTCCAGCTCTTGGGGCCGCAAATGCCATCAGGGGTGAGGCCGTGCTTACGCTGGGCCGCCATCAGTGCCTTTGTGGTAGCCGGGCCAAAACTGCCGTCGTGCGGGATGCCGAGGAGCCGCTGCAGCATAACCGTAGCTGCGCGGTTAGCGGCTCCCTCGCAGCCCTGCTCGATGGTCGGCAGGACAAACTTGTTGTAGGTGGTGCTGGGATACACGCCGGGCCGGACGCAAAGCCATGTAGCCTTGCCTCCGCGCGTGTCGGTGTGGACAATGGCGGCCTTGTCGTGCCAGTAGATGCCGACCGCGCCAAAGCCCTGTGCGGCCGCGATGATACCGAGGGCAACGGGGTTTACGCTCCGGTCCTTCGTGCGCCAGTCGGCCGCAATGCCGTAGAGGTGGCGGCTTGTCCGGCTGCCGCCCACTTTCGGGTCTGCGTTGTGCTTCACGCACCGGTAGCCCGACGTAACCTTGATGGCCTTGCCGAGCTTGGTGCGGACGGTCTGCATCTTCTGGACGAGCTCCGGGTCAATCATCTGCGCCGTGCATCCGCACGGGCAGGCAAACTCGGACCGCTCGAAGTCTGTGGTGATTTTCGTGTGGTCGTTCGGCTTAAAGGTAATTACGCTCATTCTCGACGTCTCCTTTGTCGGTCTGTTTGAGTACGGAAAATTCTGCGTGTACCACCGCGCGGGCTGCTCCGTAGCCCTCCGGCTCCCCGCAGTTCGTTTCGAGGGAGTATTCCTCCCACCGGTCGAGCAGCTTAACGGTGGCCGTCAAAAGCTGTTCGAGCCTCTCCTCGCGGTTCATTGGCGGCTCCTTTCAGCGGCTCTCGCCGCGCCGGAACAGTGTGTAGTGCGGACGCTCCTCCCCAAACAGCCAGTATCGCAGCCAGTCATCGAGGACGACGGCCGCGATGGACACGAAAATCCACAGGATGCTAAACGGGAGGCAAATCTGCCCTTTGTAGTTGAGCGGCATCCCGGAGTAATCCCAAACGCCGAGGCCGAGCCAGACGTTGAGAATCATCCCGGTTGCGAGCTCCGCTCCTGTCACGATGGCTGAACCGATGATACCCTGCAAAATGAGCGGGGTATCCCATTCGAGCAAGCCCTCGTTCAGCTCGCCTAGAATCAGGAAAAGGAATCCGCCGAGGACGAACATCGTCCAGTGCGTGTGACCGCGCCATGCCGTCTCGAGCAGCGCGTAGGCCGTGCCGCCTGTCAGGAACAGCACGGCTGCCTTACTGGCCCGATACACTAGCGATGACCTTTGCCATGTTGGCCGCAAGGTCCTCCGGGAGCTGTGCGCCGTAGTGGATACCGGCCAGCTCGTCTGCCGTCTTGGCACGGGTGGCCCACTGCTTCGCGTGGTTGAAATAGGTGGTGTGGTAGAGCTTGTGCGCCACGGCCGCTGCTGCGACAGCGTTGATGTCGGCCGCGCTGAACACACAGCACAGCTTACCATCCGCGTGATAGGGATAGCCATCCGCGCCCGCTTTCACGGCTTCGAGCGCGACGTTGAGGTTAATCTGGTCTGCCTCCGTCAGCGCAAAGTGCTGGATGGAGCCGTCCGCAAGCCCGACCCAGCAGCCCTCGACGATTGCCTTGCGGCAGGCATCATCCAGCTCGGTCAGCTTTTCAGGCAGAAGCTCTTCGAGCTCCTGCTTGCGGGCCATTTCGGTCCATGCGGCGACGTTGGCCTTGATGCTGTCCTCAATGCCCTCCCTCCACGGGATGATGAGGGTGTACTCCTGTGCCGTGTATACGGTGGTCTGCTCCTCGCCGTTTGCGCCGGTCGTGGTGCGGGTCTCCGCGTTGATGTTCTCGTGCAGCAGCACCTCACACTGTTCGGGGTTGAGCTGCGTTACCGACACAATAGGCGGTTCGTGCGCGTATTCTCGCTTCATGTCTGATAGCCTCCTTTAGCTTTTTGAAGTTCACATACGGCTTAACGTACTTCACGAAAAAGCCGTGGCAATGTGCGTGTTTCAGCCATCCGCAGTAACTCATAACCGCTGCTGCGTCCCGTGCTCGCACTCTGCCTGTTTTCTGGGTATGCTTGTAGGTTTTCTTCACCCTCCGCCTCAAGCGCAGAGCGAGGTTCTTTCGCAAGGTCGTTTTCTCGCGGAAGAATCGGAATCCAAGAAAATCCACCGCGCGGGCAGCCGTCGGGAATATCTGCCAGTTTGCCTTTAACACAAGGCCGAGACCCGCCAGAAACTTCTCGATTGCTTTTACCGCTCTGTGCAGGAGCTTTTTGCTCGATGCCCAGAGACACATATCATCCATGTACCGGACAAAATACCGTATGTGGAGCACTTCCTTGATGAAATGGTCGAGCCGCTGCAAAAGGAAGTTCGCAAACCACTGTGAGGTGTAATTGCCAATCGGCAGGCCGTCCGAGCTGTTCAGCACCGTCTCACACAGCCGCAGCATCCGCTTGCACTTGATAACGTGCCGCAGTTCCTGCATAACGGCCGGGGCCTTAGACGATGGGTAGAATTTTCGGATGTCGAGCTTTGCGCAATATTTTGTGTTCTTCCTGTCCAGCTTGTACCACTTCTCAATGTGCTTCTTTCCGTAGTGCGCGCCGCGCCCGGGGACGCTGCCGCAGTTCGTTTCGCACATCCCGCGCATAAACACGGGTTCGAGAACGAGTATCATCATCCAGTGGACGATTTGGTCGGGGTAGAATTTCGGGCAACAAATTTCTCTCACCTTTTGCGTCGCGCCGTCCTTGATTTGGAATCTCCGGTACGGTGAGGGCGTAAAGCTCTCGTTCGCAATCATAGTGTAGAGTTCATCGACGTAATGGTCGATATTATTCAGGATGCGTCTAACCGACCTCCGGCGACGCTTTTTCCGTGATGCCTTTATGATGGCGTCCCTGATAAGCCCTCTGTCGAGGAGCTTTTCATACAGGAATCCTGCCCTTTCAACAGGCATTCACCTCTTTCTTTTAGCCTTGAGGGTTTTCGAGACCTGTCCGGTCCTACTAGCTCCCACCTGATGTGGCGTATTTTTGCCGAGTGGCAAGGCGGCCCGTTCTCCGGGTCCGGCTGCCTCTAGGGCAGCGAAATGGTGTGCAATAATTTATGGGAACACATAAAGAAAGACGCGCGCGGCGGTTCCAGTTCGAGTTCGACGGGGCATTGTTGCAGTTGAAGTAACGAGAGCCGTAGTTCCGGCCATTGTTGAGGTTGCCGCCAGCAATCACCGCACAGCAGGGCACACCAAGTCCCTGTTTGGAGTTAAAAAGCGAAAGAAAAAGACAGAAGAAGAAAGGGGGCTGGCCGCCCCCAATCCCCTGCTGTCAGGTATTTTAAGAAAGACGCGCGCGGCGGTGCCAGTACGAGGCCGACGGGGCATTGCCGCAGTGGAAGCAACGAGAGCCGCAGTACCGGCCATCGTTGAGGGCGCCGCCAGCAATCACCGCACAGACCGCGCTCTGTGCGGTCCAGTAATAGTCCGCATAGTAGGTGGTCGAGCTGCCGCCAACAACGCTCGTCATGCGAATGAACGGATACCGCTTATCCTTGCCGAGCTCCTTGACGTACCCGCCGTCCTTTGCCATCTCGTAGGACAGCTTCACATAGTCGGAGGAGACCGTGCCTCCTGCGTACTTCGTCGGGTCAGGCAGGTAGTTCATGTAATACTTGTAGTTGCCCTCGCTGCCCTCTCTGGTTGCAAGAACGTCCGCCACATTGACCCATGCGTTTGCATAGGGGTTCTCCTTGCCACGGTAAATAAAGGGGTATTTGCCGCTCGTGTTGTCCACAGTGGAGCCAGAGCTGGCCGCCACAACATCGGCTGCGCCGTTCACCCACGGGCGGGAGCCGATGTGGCAGCCCTCCGGGATGTCAACCGCTGCGCCGTCGAAATAGATGTAAGTCTGGTCGGTGCTCTTGTCCTCGATTTTGGTGATGATGCGATTCTTGGCGACGCCCTCGCTGTAATAGTTGTTGCTGTCGAGGCTCACGGCCTGTCCGACGACGTAGCCTGCGGCCTGCGCCTTGGTGAGCAGGATGCGGTTCACGCCGGTTTCTGCTGCCAGAGCAACATGATTGTTGTCATAGGGCAGGCTGCAGGCACCCATGATGACAGTCTGGGTGTCTTTCGTGCCAAACTCAATCATCATCAGCAGGCCGTCGATGTAGTTATCGACCGTCAGCATACCGGTGTACTGGGAGCCCAGTTTCTTGATGTCGGTCGCCCATCCGTTCAGGCTGTTGTAGTCGCTGAATACGCCGCTCCGGCTCGTGGGCTTCTTGCTGTCGGTCTCGCCCTCCATAGCGACGAGGTAGGCGGCGGAGTAGGTGCGGGGCATAAACTCAAAGCCCGGGACCGGGTAGGTAGACACGGCCATGACCTCGTAGTCGCCGTCAATGCCGTCGAAATAATAAAACTCCGGCGTCTCGACATACACCAGCTTTGCCGGGTCGTTTGTGGTGTAGCCCGGCTCGCCCTCGTATGCAGTGACATGGAACGTGCGGTCTGCGTCGCGGTAGCCGTTGCAGCGGCGACGGCCTGCGAACGGGTAAGCCTTGTCGAAGTCGTTGGTGACGGTCTGGCTACCAACACCAGCCTCCGCCGTCATGCCGACGCTGTCGTAGATGCGCTCGCCCTTGCTTGCGCTCGCGCCCTTGGGCCAGCGGACGCCGTAGATTTTGACATGCTCTTTGCGTTCCAGTGCGGAAATACGGTCGTCCAGCTTGGTGAGGTCTGCCTTAGTGGCGAGGCTCGACGGGTCGATAGTGACCTTGACCTCGGAAACGCGGTCGATGATGGTGTTGATGTCGTAGGTCGCCACGTTGGTGATGGCCGTGCCCTCGGGGCGAATCCACTGCGGATTGTCCGAGAATCCTGCGTAGGCGTACAGAATCTCTTTGCCATCGGTGTCCTTTGCAAAGACGCCGATTTCCTTGACGAAAAAGCCCTGCGTAACGCCGATGCTGGAAACGGTGACGACGATTTTCGCCTCGCCGTTCTTCGGGTTGTCCACGCTCTCGATGGTGGCGTTTTTCAGCTCATGCACGAGGGCGTTGAGCGTTGCCGGGGATGCAGGAGGAGTGCCGTCGCCGACTGCGACGCGGGTAATCTGCAATGCGCCTTTCTGCGCCAGCAGTTTGCCGATAAGGGCAATGCCTTTGTTGGTGGTAATAGAACCGTCCATTTAGATACTCCCTTTCTGTGCTGTCTGCACAATGTAGTGTGTGTTCTCGATGACGCCGCAGCCGGTCCGGGCCGTGTATGCTGCGGCCGCGCGCTCCTGCTGAAATGCCGGGGCGATAGCGACGAACGCGGTCTGCGCATAGGCCGCACCGGTTCTCACGGTGCTCTCTGCGCTGTCCTCCCGGCCGCTATACAGAATCATGTCTGCGGCCGTTCGGCTGCTCTCAACCATGCCTGTGCGGGCGTGGAGCGCGTTCTGTGCGCTGCGCCGCTCCGGTGCAGGCAGGTCAATGGCCGTTTTGCTCGATTCGAGGACGACGGCCGCTGCGTGGAGCCCGGTCTCAAACGAGAGGCCGGGCTGCGGGTGCAGGTCGATGCCGGTCCTGTCGCTCTGCGTGATATAGCTGCCGGTGCGCAGCTCTCCGGCTGCGCTCTGGCCGACAGGTGGCGGTGGTACAATGTCGTACCGGTCGCCCTCGAGTGCGTTCGAGCCAACATAGAGCCGCTCCGAGAACTCGATTTCGATGTTGGTGTATACGCCGAGGTGCGCGGGTATCTTCTTTCGTAGGATGTAGTAATAGTCATCCTCCGGTGGCGTGTCCTTGATGTCGGACTTCACATGGATATAGACCGTTCCGCCCACAAAAGAGACCTCACAAGTGCCCTCTGTAAAGGCCCGGGTGATGTCCTTGATTTCTCGCGCGCCGATGTGGTTGCCGCCGATGAAGTACGAGGCGACGAGCTTGCGCCGCGCCTCGAGGGTGCGCTTCTGGTTCAGAGGGATGCCGAGGAAGGTTTCCATCTGCGCCAGCGCATCCGCGTCCATCAGGGATACGAAGTTGTTGTTGACAACAGCGTCCACGCCGTCCTCGATTTCGTCCAGCCCGCCTCCGGCTGCGCGCCAGATAGCGTCCATCTCGAAAACGTCCCGGTAGAACACCGGGTAGAATGTTTTCAGCTCCTCGTATGCGCTGGGGAATCCGTTAGGATACAGGGTTGGTTTCACTTACTGTCACCTCCCCCAAAACAAATACCTCCTCTTTTCCGGCCTCGACGTTTGCCGTCTGGCCGTTGAAGCGGAGGTTTGCGTAGTCCAGCACTCCCAAGAGGCTGTAAATCGTGTTGCCGACCGTGCTGATGCGCAGGGTGGGCGTTTCGCTGTCGTCCGTGGTGAGGTTGATGCTCTTGATTTGAGCTTTGAGGGCCGTCTGCGCTGCACTCCTGACGCTGGCGAGGTCTCCTCCCTTTGCAAGCGTCACGGAGAAAGAGATGTTGACCCTTTTCGCCGTGGCGGATGTCGCGGTGAAGTGCGCGCCGATGTTGGCCTGTCCCTCGCCAAGGCCGGTCCCGCCCGGGTCGATGTACTCCTGTACGCGCTGCACAACAGCCTCAGACGCCGGGCCGCCCTCCGTGTCAATGAGAACGCCTTTGACCGTGTTCTCTCCCGCCCAAAGGGGAACAATGCGCGCACGGCCGACGCCGGAGATGCTCTCGCACCACGTTTTGTAATGCTGCTGGTTTCCGTTTTCTGCCGGTCCGGCGATTTTCTCCTGTACACGCTTTCGGAGGCTCTCGTCGTCCTCGTCGTCTGCGCCCGGTTCGAGCTCCTCGACGATGGAACAGGCTGTGAGGCTCCGCTGCGTGTCGGTCGGCACAACAGAGGTTCCAGCCGGAATGTCGTTCGCCTCCGTTCCGGCTTTCTCCGCCTCGATGTAGATGCCGAGGGCGTCATCCTGCGCCAGCACAAAATATTGGCCGCTGCAGAAGAAGCGCGTCCCGAGCTCCGGGAGCTCCCCGTCGTACTTAATGCGGTACTTTGCCGTCGCGGCTGCCTGCCGGTAAACGGCGTATTCCTCTGCCTTGAGCGTCAGGTAATCGCCGGTCGCCGTCACCAGAAACACCATCTCGAACACCTGTTCGAGGTCTGCATAGTATTTGGCGATTTTGAAAGCGATGCCTGCGACAGCATCGTAGAAGATGCTGCCCTGCCGGAGGTCGATTCCGTCCGGCGCGCGGCTCAAAATCTCCTCCAAAACCTTGTCGTAGGTCTGGGCTTCAAACACTCTATATCACCTCCTCGACCTCTGTGGTCCCGTAAATAGTGTCCGCCGTGAAGTGGACGTTGCAGGAATCCTCGTTGAACTCAAACTCAAAGTCATAGACTTTAAGAATCCGGCCGTCGCAGAGGAGTGCATCCTCCACAAGTCTCGGGATTTCCGCCCTGATAAGCTCCTCTGTCGCGCTCTCGTCCGTGACAGTGTCCTTGATTTCGCTGCCGTACTGGTTGTCGTAGACGAGGCAGTGGAAACGCGGAGTGAGGAGTGCTTTCAAAATAAACTGGTTGACGGCTTCGAGGCCGTCAACCTTTCCGACGATGCGCCCGGTATCGAGGTCGAGCTTGTATGTGAGCGACGGCTGCTCTTTCTCCTCCTCGATGCCGGAAATGGGAATGGGAATAAATACTCTGCTCATACGATAGCCCTCTCGAGAGCGTAGTAGCTCTTACCGTCGTTGAAGCGGAGAAGGTAGACAGATTCGCCCGTCTTGAGCGCATTGTAAACGGTCAGCAGACCGCTCTCGATGGAAAAGGTTTTCAGCGAGTGGACGTGCGCGCTCTCCTTGCTGCTCTCGACCTTGTGATAGTCTCCCACGGGCTTGTCCTTATCGCCCTCGAACGGGCAGCCGACGAGGCCGGTCACTCCTCCGCCTCTGGAATCGAACAACTGAAACTTGTGGCCGTGTGCGCCGCCCACATGGGTGTTGCTGTCGATTTTGCCGTCCGCGAGGGCGATGTCTACTTTCACTTGATAGTCGGTCAGGTTCCGGGGGACGAGGAGCGCGCTGCCAGAGATTTCGAGCTTTTCGTCGTTCTCTATCTGGATGGTGAGCGGGCTCTCTTTCGTGACCGTGCCGACAACGATGCCGCCGTCTTTCGGCAGCATGGAGAGAAAGAGCTGCTTTAGGCTCGTCGCTTCATCCGGGTTCATGTGCAGCTCCTCCTATCCGATTTGGCTGGCGTCCACCCATCCATAGACGGTGCTCTGCTTGTCCGTGTGGATGATGTGGTACGGGTGTTTTGCGTTCTTGCTCTTGGCGATGGCGGTAATTTTCGCCGGTCCCGCTTTCGGGCTGTTGGTCGGAGACGTCGCGGTGGACGCAACGTACTGGGGACCGCCCGAAAATTGGACCTTATCGCCGACGGAGTGCGAGGTCGAGCTCTTTTCATCGCTCGCCTTTGCGCTCCGCTCGGTGTCTGTTGCCATGTTCAAGGTAAGGCGCATCGAATGGTAGTTGCCCTTGAATGTGTGGGTATCCTCGTCTACATAGTAGCTGTTCGAGATGCCGAGCGGCCTGATGATGATGCACAGGCCGATGCCAGAAATGACGTTTGCCTGCCCGAGGCCCTCGATTGTCAGCGTTTTGCTGGGGAGCTTCTGCTCTGCGAGCATGGATTCAGCCATGTCCGTGAGGTTCGCCTCCTCGGTGTTGCTGTCGGGCGTGGAAATGTCCTGCATGATGCCGATGGTCTTTTCGAGCTCCGTGTCCGCCTTTTCGGCGAGCACTTTGTCCTCCTTAGACAGCAGCTTTATGCGGGTTTTCACTTTCTCGATGCTGCAAGTGTAGTCGTAGCTTATAAGGTTCCGGCCGGTTTCCACCACCCATTGCAGGATGCTGTCTTTCCGCTTTATCAGGCTCAGTTTCCCGTCGGCTGACGTCACATAATGCCTGATGCCGGTGGCCTTAAACGTGAGGCTCAAGGCGTCCAAAATAACGTCGCAGGCTGTCGTTTTGGCCTTTGGCAGCTCCGAGATGACGTAGCCGGTGTCGGCCACATCCTTGTACGGAATCTGGAATCGGTCGCAGCAGTCCTTGAAGATTTCGGACGCCTTTTTCTGCTTGTAGCAAAAGCTGTCTTTGTTGTTCGACAGGTAGATACCCACGTCGTAGGCCTTGATGGTCATGGTCTTTTTCGTGCTCTGCTTCTGCTGCATGATGATGCCGCGAAACAGCTCTGCGCCCTCCCAATAAAAAACACAGTGGTTTCCCTTGGTGACATCAATGCCGGAACGGGCGTGTTTCCAGCCGTCATCGTCGATAAGCGATACGGAAAGAGTGCGCGCCGGGGAGCCCTTTCGGCCGCTCCATGTCGCGCTCTCCACCAGCTCGCTCATGTCGTAGGTGGTCTCGCCTTTTGTGACGAGGAATGTAATCTTGCCCATTGCCTCACCTCACGGGAGCTGCAACACCTGTCCGGGATAAATCAAATTCGGGTTTTTGAGCTTATCCTTGTTCAGGGAATAGATTTCGTTGTATCGGCCTCCGTCGCCGAGGGTCGATTTCGAGATGTTGTAGAGGCAGTCTCCGGGCTTGACCGTGTAGGTTTTCGCCTGCACTCGGTTGTCTGTCCGGGTGGAGCCGCCGGAGACGGTCGCGGTTCCGGTCGAGCTGACTTTGACCTGCCGGATTCCGACCTCTCTGTACTCCTTGAGCTTGATTTTGTAGTAGATGCTCCCGGGGTCGCCGCCTTTTCTGTAAGGCTGCAAGCTCTGGATAGCCGCGTAGAAGTTTACGCGCGTTCCGGTCAGGATGAGGTGCACCGGCTTCGCGCTGATTTTCCACTCGAAAAGCCGCTGTATCATCGCATCCGGCGACGACAGCATAAATGGCGTCTGGATGCCCGGAAAATACGCGGCCGGAAAAAAGCTGTCCCACGATACCTCCACGGCCGCCCGGTCCTGCAAAACGAGGATTTCGCCGAGGCCACTGATGGTGACGCTCGTGTTCTTCGTCCCGTGAGTGACGTCGAACTTCGTCGGCAGAACGGGAAAGCGCAGTTTCTCGCGCTCTCCGTTGTGCGTAATCCAGAGCTGCATACTGCTCTCAAAAATCATAGGCAAGGTCTCCTTCCTCGAAGATTTCGCCCTTGATGATGCTCATAAGGACCGGCTTTGCATGGCGCGTCAGAATGTCGAGGACGGATTCCTCATTCATGCCGCCGACGTCGATGGAGCCGCTGCCGTTGATTTCTATGATAATGCGCTTGACGGTCTCGCCGATGCTGGGCGCGTCCGAGGAGGCGGCCGGGGCCTCCTGCTGCGCGTCGCTGGCGGCCGGGGCAGGCGTGTTGACCGGGGCCTCCTCTGCGGGTGCAGCCTCCTCCGTAGTCTGCGCCTGCACCTCCGGTTCGACGTACTCAATGCCGGTGGGCTGCGCATCAGAGCCCTGCCCGTCAGCCGTGAGATAGGAATACTCCTTGACGGCCTCCATGCCCTCCGGCAGGTCATTCTCCGGGAGCGGGCTTGCCGTAGGCTCTGGGAGTGCAGCAGCCGCGAACGGCGTTGCAGGAGCGTCCGTGGGCAGTTCGGGCTCCGGGGTGGTCGTCGGTACTTCTACCGTCGCCGTGGGCTCCTCGGGGCTCTCTGTGGGCTCTGCCGGGGCTGCGGTGGTCTCCGGTTCCTGCTCCGGTGCAGTCGTCGCGGGCTCCTCCGGCGCGGGATTCACCTCGGTCTCCTGCACAGGGAACGTATCAGCCGGAGCCGGTACAGGCTCCTCGGCCCAGTTGTCCGCAGGAGCGGCTACGGGACTTTCCTGCGGCACGTCGCTGGCGGCCGGGGTAGGAGCAATGGCCTTGGCCGTGACAGGCTCCTCGGCAACAATGCTCTCAGGAGAGGATTTAGAGCCCTCCTGTGCCACTTCCTGCTCAACAGGGTAATTTGCTTCTACCGGCTCTACGGCGGCCTCTGCGGGCAGAATTGCCGCCTCCGGCGCGGTCTGCGCTTCAACAGGTGCGGGAGGTTCCGCAATCTGCTGCACAACAGGCTCCGGCTCAACGGTAGAGGCAGGCTCTCGGGCGGCCAGCGGCAAGGCCGTCGGCTCCGTGGGAGCTGCCTCTGTGGGCTGTTCCTGCGGCAGTTCAATGGCCGGAGCCTGTTCCGAGGGTAGCTCCGGCAGGGGTTCCACGGGCTCTGCCTCCTCGGTCGGCATAAGCTCCGCGCCGTTCGTCGCGGTGCTGGGCTCCTGTTCCTTGAGCTCCTGCATGGCAGGCTGCTCAATCTCCGGCAGCTCCGGCTCCGGCGCGGTGTCGTCCGGGGCGTTCGTGGCGTTTTCCGCGCTGTTCACGGCTGCGAGGATTCTTTCGGTCTCCTGCGTGGGGAACACCTCGGACCCACGCGCGCCGATGATAAGCTCGGGGCCCTCCTCACCGGCGATATAGACGTCCTCCCGCGCGGACAGAGTGCCGTTCGCGTGACCGGTAACTGTCGTTGCGGTGGGCGTCGTTGTCGGCGTGGTTTTCAGGTGGGAGGCGGCTGCGTTCGCAACGGCCTCCGCTGCGCTCCCGGCCTCGCCGGTCATGGAACGGATGGCATCGCAGTAGGCCTTGATGGTCGCCTGTGCTGCTTCTTTGGCCTCGTCGGCCATCTCCATTTTTTCGACGGTTCCGGTCATCGTCTGCTCGATGTCCGACATCGTCTTATCGAAGTCGGTCTCCATCTTGGCGATGTTGTCCGCAAAGGCGTCTTTTGCCTTTTCGGTCTCCTCGAACTTGGAGTTAAACTCGTCCACGAATTTGGAGGCTGCTGCGGGCATACCCTCGGTGCTACCGCCCAGCTTCTCGATGTTCTGGATGATGGCGTTGATGTAGCCCGCGCTTTCCTCGCTGCCATCACTCAACGACTTAATCAGGCCGTCATCGAGGCCGTATTCTGCGGCCTTTTTGAGGTTTTCAGAGTAGAGGTTGAGGTAGTCCGTCTGGCTCTGCATGGCCTTTTCCATATCGCTGATGGAAAGTTCCGACGAGGTTTTCATCGTGTCGAACAGACCGATTTGTCCCTCGATGCTCGTCCGGGCCGATTCGTATGCCTTGTCGTAGGCTGCGGTCAGCTCGTCGAGAGCAGACTGCGCGGAGCTCGTAGCCATGCTGACGGCTTCGTCATAGGTGACGGTCTGGTTCTGCGCGTCCTCGACCGCCTGCGCGACGCCAGTCCACTCGCTTTTGATGTCAGCAAGTGTCTGCTGGTTCTCGTCGTAGGCGGCTTGCAGCTCCTCAAGGGATTTCTTGTACTCGTCGATGTCGGAGGTCCATGCAATCCACGGGCTGTCCTCCGTCCAGAATCCCATCCCGTTGACCCAATCGCCGGTAACATCGTCTTTCCTCATGCCGCGCCGCTGACGCTCCGCATCGAGGTTTGCCTCCGCTTCGGCAATTTGCTGCGTGAGGTCGGCCTGCTCTTTATACAGGTCAACGTAGGTCTGCATTTGCTCCGCCTTGCGTTCCTCGTCAGCCTGCGCTTTTGCAGCTTTCTCGAGTGCCTCGACGGTCGCGTCTACGCTCTCGGTCACGCCGTCGTAGGTCAGGCCGAGACCCGGGACGTCGGCGTTGAGCTGGTCGATGATGGCTTTCATCTCCGTGTAGCTCGCGGTGGTCTGCGTGTTCTGCGAGGCCAACTCCCCGAGCCGCTGGGTCAGAGCCAGTGTGCCGAGCTCTTGGTCCTTGATGCTCGAGGTGGAGCTGTTGTAGGCGTCCATGACCTTGTTGTGGCTCTCGACGAGGCCGTCGCACTCCGCCACAAACTCCTTGACGGTCTGCCGGTTGGTTTCAAACTCGTCGTTGAGCTGGTCGAGCTGGTAACGCAGGCTGTTGGCCGCGTCGGAGTTCTCGCCGTACTGCTCACAGGCTGCATTGTACTGGTCGTTCAGCCTCTGCAGCTCGTCGTATTGGTCACGGCAGGTGGCCGTCATGCCCTCGTACTCGTCGCTCTGCGTAATCAGCACTCCGGTCAGGGTAACGGCCGCTGCTGTAACAGCAACAATGCCTGCTGCCGCGAGGACGTAAGGGTTAGCCGCCAGCGTCGCGGTGAATGCCTCCGTCACGAACTTCGCAGCCGTGGTTGCGAGGTTGTAGGCAGCCAGCGCGCCCGTGAATCCGCCCACGCCGACCGCAATGGCCGAAATGGCCGCCACGACGGCCGGGTGCTCGTCCACAAAATCGCTCATGCCTGCAAATACGCCGGTGAATCCTTCGTATACCTGCGTGAGCGCGGGGTTGAGCACATCGCCGACAGAGATTTTCAGGTTGTTGAACGCATTCTCCATTCGCTGCTTGCTCTTGTCGGTCGTGTCCGCCATCGTGGAGTATGCCTTTTCGGTTGCTCCTGCGCTGGTACGCATGGATTCGAGCACACTGTTGTACTTGTCTGCTCCTGCGTTGAACAGGGACAGTGCGCCGATACCGGCCTCCGTGGAGTTCCACAGGGCGTTGAACGCTGTGCTGTCTCCATCTACCGCGTTACCCAGCATAGCCATCACATCGCCGAGCGAGTAGCCCTGCTCCATGAGCTGCGCAAAGGTCTTGCCGGTGGAGCTCAGCAAGACCTCAGAAACGCCGCTGCCGGTGTCGCCGAGCTCATTCAGCATCGACTTGAGGTAGGTACCGGATTCTGCGGTAGCGATACCGTTGGCGGTTAGGACAGCGTAAGCCGAGCTAAGATTGTCCATCTGGACGTTGTACGCAGACGCCAGAGGAATGACCTTGCCGACGCTCTGCGCCAGTTGGTCCACGCTCGTTTTGCCGAGGTTCTGGGTGGTGATAAGGTAGTCGGAAAGCTGCGTTGCATCCGACGCCGCGAGGCCGTAGGCATTGATGGCCGTTGTAAGAACGTCAACAGCCGTGGTCGCCGACGTAAAGCCGCCGACGGCCAGCTTGGTCGCGGTTCCCGCAAAGGCCGCAGCGTCCGCCGTGTTGATGCTGGCTGAAATGGCCTGATAGGTCGCCTCCGCCATGTCGCTGGCTGCCTCGCCGGTCTCGTTGGAGTAGCTGCGCACCTCTTTCGAGATGCTGCTCAAGGATTTCTGGCTTGTATCAGCGATGGTAGCAACCATTGCGGTGGAGGTCTCGAACTGTGCGGCCGCTTCGGAGCAGTCAAAAAAGCCGTTCTTAATCTCGTTCAGAGTGGCGGCTATTCCGGCCGACGCAAGGACGCCTTGCAGCTCCTTGATGCCGTCGCGGCCCTTTTTGCTCGATTCCTCGCTCTGCTTGCCAGTTTCCTCGGACTTATCACCGAACTTCTCGACCTCCTCCGAGGCTTTACGGGCTGCCTCCGCTGCCTCGTCGAGGTTCTTCTCGGTCTCGGTCGTTTTCTCGGACAGGATGCCGGTAGAATTCGCCGCCTGCCCGGTGGCCTTTTCATAGTCCCCGATGGCCGAGGACAGGTCATCGACGGAATCAGCAGCAGCGTCGGTGCTCTTGGCGGTCTGAGCGGCCGTGCGGGAGACTTTGCTCAACGCTCCGTCTGCCGCCGTGCCGGTGTTCTCGAACGCCTCAAGAGCCCGTTCGCCGCTCTGCGTCATCTCGTTGAACTTGGAGGAGATTTCGTCGATGGCCTTGAATACGACTTTCAGTGTTGCCATGTCGGTCCTCCTATCGCCTTATAGGGACGAGCTTCATGGTATCTCTTCTGCACGGGCGCGCGCTTTCCTCCTCCTCGGAGGCGATGTAAAAGAGCTTCTGTCTCCGGCTCATTCGGTCGAACTCCTCCGGTCGGAGGCCGTGCCGCTGCCAAAGAACATGGGCCCAGTACGTCTCGCTGCCCGCGCTGCGAATCAGTTTTTTGCGTCGTCGATTTCCTTTTCATCGGCCTGCTTCTGCTCCTCCTCGGAGAGCTGGCCGCCGATGCCCAGCAGAGCCATGACAACGCGGGTGACATGAGCAAACTCGTCGGCGCGGGAGAAAACCTTTTCCGGCATCTGGGTGATGTCCACGCAGTTGTAATACTTCATCAGCTCCGGGTCGTCCAGCTTGGGGTACTGCAGGGCCTCAACGAGGATGTGACGGGTGGCCTTTGCATTGTCGCGCTCGTCGCGGAAAACCACGTTGCCGCCGTTGATGTAGGGATTGCCTTTCTTGTCAAGAGCGACAGTGTGGGTGTGGTATGCTTCGTTGATTGCGCGGATGCGCTCAGAGGACAGTACCTTGACCTCGAGCTGGATGACCTTGCCGTTCTCGTCCTTAAAGCTCTCCGGGGCCGGTACGGTGACGACCCTCTCCACCTCTGCTGCCTCGCGCATAAAATATTTCAGGTTCTTGCTCATAGCTGTCTCCTCCAAAATAAAAATCGGAGCCCCTCCACCTAGGAGAGGCTCCGCCTGTATGCTCCCGATGAAAATGTCGGGAGGTTAGATAATGTTCTTGATGTTGAAGTTGATGACGTCATCGACCACGCTGCCGCTCTCTGCATCCAGTGCGGTCAGGGGCAGGTCACCAGTCAGGACGCAACCGACGCAGGTCACGACGTCGGAGCCGTGGGCTGCATAATAGTCAGAATTAGCGTCGTCCATGATGCCCTGAATCACGAGCTCGGGCGTCGCTCCGGTGGCCTGATACTCCTTGATTTTGGTCTTGAGCCAGTTGTTCGTCCGGCGACGGGTCATGCTGCCGGTGATGGTCGCACCCACCCAACGGCTAGACGGGGTTTTCTCGTTCAACTGGCGGCCGGTCCACACTTCCGGGGTGAAGTTGATATTCATCTTCACGTCGTCCATGACCTCGACGCCGTCGATGAACGCATGGCCCTCACGGAGGCTAATAGGGTTTTTGTTGTACTGCATAACTTACCTCCTGCTGCTTTAGCGGGTCTTGACGGTGAAGAACAGCTTCTCGGCAGAATCCACAGGCTGGATTGCGACGATGAAATAAACCTCGTCGCCGCTGCTCAAAGATTCGTCGATTTTGAAGTCCGCGTCATAGTCCACGTTCTTGATGGCCCCCATGTCCTCGTACTGCTTGAGGATGGTCTGGCCGATGCCCTTCATAACGGCGTAGCCGGTCGGGCTGTTGTCGTACTTATTGGGCGGGAAGTTATTCTGGATGGTCTCCTGAATAGCGTCCAGAGTGCGGATAACGCGGTTCTTGCTGTACGTCTTGTCCTTGGGCTTCTTGAAGGAGACCAGAGAGTTGATGTCGTACTCAATGATGACGTTGCCCGCCTCGGAGTAGGAGAAGAACATCTCGCCGTTCTTGATGGCCGCAATGGCTGCTTCGTTGTCCTTGGGGTCCACGATGCCGGTTGCGCCGTTGTAGACCTCGTAGGTGTTGGACTTGATGCAGCTGGCGGATGCGGTGATGCCTGCAATGAACGCGCAGGCCTCCGCGTGGGTCAGCTCAACGCCGTCAACAACAACAGAGTTGGTGACATTGATGATGCCCTCGTGGTCAGGGCTCTTTGCGTCCGGCAGAACCGCATTCACGCCCTTGCCCATGCTCTCGCGCATATACTTGATTTTGGTTCTGACTGCGGTCTGCAACGTATCATCGGTAACGGGGAAGCACAGAGTATTGAACTTGATGCCCTCCATCTTGTCCACAAACGCGGTGACGTCGCCGTTTGCGCTGGTGACGTTCGTGCCGCCTGCCAGCTTCACGCCGGATGCCGCTTTCAGGTCGCCCGTACCGGAGAACTTCACCAGCTTGTCGTCTGCTGCGGCTGCAATCAGCTCCTCGACGGTCTTGACGCCCTCGTACACAGCGGTGGCGTCAGCATCCAGATACACGGTGACGTCAAAGCCGCCGACGGGGTTTGCGACGACAGAAACGTGAATATCGTTGCCGCGAGTGCCGCCGTACTTGGCCGTTACGGTCAGCGGAGCAGCGGCTCCGGTTGCGGCCGTGCCGCTCTCCGTGATGTAGACGATGACCTTGGCAGCCTTTTTGAATGCCTCACGAATCAGGCGCATCTTATCGTTGGTCGCGTCGTAAACGCTGCGGCCGAGCTCCACGCTGTAAGCATCCGGGGCCGCTGCCGTCAGGGTGATGGGCGTCTTGGCGGGGCCAAAGTCGTAGCCAATCAGGGGCAGCAGCACGATGCCGCGCTCAGAGTTGCCGACGGTGTCGTTGCGGTCGCTCTCGAAGTTGATGTAAGTGCCCGGGCGGGTCTTTCCCGCCAGCTTATCGTATTTACCACCTGCCATTAAACAACGGCCTCCTTTCCGAGCCACTCGTCGATGTGCTTCTGCATCTCCTCGACGGTGTATTCACCAGTCATGCCCGCCGTGGCACCGGCGAACGTGCTGGCCGAAACATGAAAAAGCGTCCGGCAAGCCTTTGCCAGACGCTCAATAGGGAACTTCTGCGCGGTCTGTGCCGCGCTCGCGTTCTTTTCTGCCATGCAGATACCTCCTATTCAGTTTTTCCCTCGGCCGCTTTGAGGTCGAGGTTGTAGTGCATCACCTTCTGGCAATCCACCCTGTTGTACGGACGGCGGCTGTCCCAGTGGAGTGTGAGCTGGGCTGTGCCTGTGTCCAGCCGCTTCACTCCTCCGGGGTCTTTGAGCCGCACTCCGCCTCCTGCCGCTGCTCCCGTCTCGTCAATGAGCGGAACCAGCAGGCGGGCTGCGCAGAGGGCGTTCAAGGCCGCTGCCGCGCTTGCGTAGGCGTCCTCGTCCGTGCTGGCGAAAAACCGGATGTACCAGTCGTATTCCACCGCATAGGACGCGAACGTGTCGCCGAGAGGTGTGAGCTCCGGCTGCGGAAAGAAAACAGAGGGTACGACGAATCCCTCCGGGATATCCCAGTAATAGGGCGTAATCCCGGGTACGGAATCGAGGATAAAGCGGATAACGCTTGCGATTTCCTGCTCTAAGGCAGCCATAGGTTTCACCTCACAAAAAATCCTTGAAATACTCGTCCAGCCAGCTCTGCAGCTTCTTTTCGAGCAGCTCCGGGTAGAGCTTTTCTAGGATTCTGATGGAGCTTTCCCAGTAGTGGGAGCCCTCCACCCATTTCATTTTTAGGACCATTCCGGTCTTTTCTCCCGGGGTGTAGATGAAGCGGTCCTTTCCGTTCGCCTTTTCCCAGTGTCCGGGAACGAATCGCCTCTCTATCCCTTTCGGGTTGGTCCAGTGGCCGTCATTTACGAACTTGGCGTACTCGACGTTTGTGCCGACCTCAAGGGTCAGGCCGTTCTCGTCGAGTGTCCAGACGTTCTCCCCGTCGCCTTTTTGGAAACTGTGGAGCAGCAGCCGATAGCCCAGCACGTTCCGGCGAACGATTTCATCTTGCAGAATGCGTAGGAACTCCGTGCCGAGCCCTTCAAGAAATTTGTTCAGTGCCCGCTTAAAATCGCCCTGCGCGGCCGTTCCGAGCCGCTTCACGAAGTTTTCGAGCTCTACTGTGTCGAATGTCACCTGCGCCATTACAATGGCCTCTGTTGGGCTGTGCGGTATATCTTTACCGTCATGTGATGCCCTCGGATGTTTCGCGGTTGACCTGCGGTGTATTCGAGCCCTGTTTCACTGCTGACGATTTTGTCGTTGAGCCTGATGTCCGTTCCTGCCGGGAGCGTGAGCTTTATGTCGCTGTCCATATCGTTCTGCGGTTGCTGCTGGGCGATTTGGATGGACGCGCTACGCACTCCGAAATGGCACGGGACTTCCTCGAGGTCCGGCTGTTTGGGGTATTTGAACTTGGGGGAGCCGGGGAGCCCGTAGCCGGGGCTCGTGCTCTCCTGCTGTGTGTGGTAGATGCTGCAACGATGGTCAAAGAAGTCCTCAATAGCCATTGGCTCAGAGGCTCCTTAACCGCATCGTGACACCGTTGAGCGGCTGCACGACGACGTAATCGTCCAGCAGGCTCTCCACGCCCAGTTTCCCGACGTCTATGATGCTGCTCTCTGCCGTGTAGGAGTAGTCGTCAAAGGTCTCGCTTTTGAGGCGGACTTTGGTCTGCTCAACGGCATTGTGGGCGTATGCCTCCGCGATAAGGAGGACCGCCGTCTTGACGTTCTCCGGGATTTTGGGGTATTTCTCCGGGTCGTCGAATCTGTTGTTGCAGTAGTTGATGACCCAGCTCTCCGCCCGGGAGATGTCAATTTTGAGCTTGCTGTCGGCGCGGTTCTTTACTTCCTCAAATTCTGTGTACTCTTTGAGTTCCTCCGGCGTGACCCACGGCCGTTCGGCCATCAGCCCTCCGGGGCGATGATGGCGGCCGCTGCGGCTGCATCCGCCTCATACTCACGAATCTTCTGCAAAATGCTGGCCTTAGTGGTGCATCCGGTCAGGTCGATTCCGTTGTCCTCGGCAAATTCCTTGAGCTCGTCGAGCTTCATCTTGGAAATGTCAGGGACTTCCACGGGCTCTTCGGCGACGGCCGCGACGACCTCCGCCTTGTCCTTGCCGGTGGTATCGACGCCCATATCGTCAGCCAGCTTGTCGAGCTGCTCCTCGTCCATCTCGCCGAGGAAGTCGGCGTCCAGATGGCCGGTGACGGTGTGAGCGTCAGGGAGGGCCTCGAAATAGCCGCTTTCCAGCAGCGCGGTATATTTCTCGGGGTCGTCCACAAAGACGTCAGGATGCGCCGCAGAGGCGCGCACAACGCCATCATAGGACAGACCTTTAATCAGTCTGAGGTGCATAGCGTCCTGCCTCCTGTTAGATAGATGCCAGACCGGTCACAATGGCCGTTGCGTCCAGCTCCTCAACCAGCGTATCGAAGTCGAAATGCACGACATAGAAACGCTTGTCCTGATAGATGGCCTCCGGGCCCTCGGTGGTCTTGCGGATGACAACGCCGTAGGAGTTGACGACGACCAGATTCTTCGGGTCGGTCAGCATGATGACATCGTCGGGCAGGGCCGGGACCTCGATGACGGGAACGCTGGCGGGATTCTCGACGCGCTTGTCGGTGATGATGCCGCCTGCGGTGACTGCCTGATTCAGGATGTAACGCTCCCACTCCTGACGGCGGTGGGGGGACATCAGCCAGCGGAGAGAGCCGTTGTTGAACTTGTCGGGAACTGCGCGCAGGCCCTTGTAGAACACATCCAGAACCATTGCGCCGGAGTTGATGCCGGACACATCGACAACGTGGCCGCCCTCCTTGAACTGCTTGACCCAGCCGTCGTTCACCTTGAGGAAGTCGGCGTCATCGACAGTACCCAGCTCGGTGGCCTCGCCTGCGTCGAATGCGCCTGCGGTGTGGGTTGCGGTGTACTGGTAGACCTTCTTGTTGTATGCGACGAGGTCGCCAATAGAGTAGGTCTCAGAGGAGCTGAACTCCTTGACCTTGGCATACCGTTCGTCGCCGTTCAGGCACAGGTCCTCGCGGTCGCAGCCAATCTGACGGGTCATCAGGTTGGTGACGATGGTCTCGTAGTTGGAGCCCTCGATGTTTTCGCGCAGGGTCTCCTCCGTGATTTCCCACGGCAGACGGACAGGGGTGCAAGCGTATTCCAGCTTGCCATGCTTCACGCCGGAGCGGTAGCCGTCGTCGGTGTTCTCGGTCTTTTTGCGCAGCAGGCGGCGGCCGACGCCAATCTTGTCGATTTCGCCGGTCTTTGCGGAGCGCAGCTCGTGGCGGACGAGGCCGCTCAGCGGAGTTGCCTCAAAGGTCTGCTGAATGAACTTCTTCGCCTGCTCCGGGTTCAGTGCGCCGCCAGCGGCCAGACCGGCGGTGGTGATGGTCTGGCCCGCTGCGTTCACGATTGCCTTATTGCTTCTCATGGTCATAGTGCTTGTTCCTCCTTACAGGATACCAGCGAGATAGTGCGGCTCGGACTTCTCGACAGGGTCCTCCGGGTCGCCATCATCGTTCAGGTTGGTCGGCAGGCCTGCGGCCTTGCGGACGGGTGCGACAGCCTTGGCAACGGCCTTTGCGACGACATCTGCAACATTCTCGGTGGTCAGCGGCTCCGGGGTCTTTTCGGGCTCCTCCTGCTGGCCGAGAGCCTTTGCGACGGCTGCCTCGACCATCTTGCTGACGGCCTCGACGGTCAGGCCTGCGGGCTCTGCTGCCGGTTCTGCGGCTTTCTGGACGGGGTCAGTCGCGGGCTTCTGCTGGGTTTCCAGTGCCTTGGCGACGGCTGCCGCCACGGTATCTTCGATTTCTTTCTTGGTCACTTCGGTTTCCTCCTGTTCTTCTTCGGGGAATTTATCGAGGAACTCCCCGAGGTTTGTGTAGATGGACTGCAACGTGCTGCGGTTGGCTTTGCTCATGGCCTTGCCAGCCTTGATGACGGCGCAGCTTTCGAGCGATTTCGCAACGGGCTGTCCTTTGGTGAGCAGCTCGGTGACGATGTTGTTGAAGTCGTTCAGGGCGTTTCGGATGGTCTCCTCGTCCGACGCAAACTCCCAATGGTCATTCTCCCAGTTGTACCGGTACAGAACGTCGTTGAGCGCGTAGAACGCGGTCCAGAAGTTGTCGCTCTGGATGCGCTTGGTGTAGTTGTCGGCAACTTCGCCTTTCTCGACAACATCAAAGCCGAGGGCAGCGGCCATCTTCTTGAAGATGCCGCGCATACCCTTTTCGGGCTGCTCCTCCGCCTTTGCCACTCCGTCATCGGGCAGCGGGTCGTCCTCGTCGCTGTACTTGCCGACGCCGCCCATGGAAAAGCCGGTGATTTCGCCTTTCTGGACTTTCTCGAAAATATCCGGGTCGTCCACCTCGACGGTCATCATCCATGTGCCTTTCTTGATGGCCTGCTCTCCGACGCTCATATCGCAAGGTGCGACATAGCTCTCGACGACGGCCGCCTTTTCGAGCGGCTCGAATGAGTGCTGCACATCCACCTGATTGCCGTTCTTGGCGAACCAGTACGCGGCCTTGGTGATTTCCTGCTCCGTCATGTAATTGCCGTGGGCATCCTCTGTGAGGGGCTCATAGACAATGCCGGTGATGTAGTGGCTATCAGCATCCGCGTTGACGATTCGGCCGTAAGAAGCAAAAGAGGCGGAGCCGTGCTCCGCCTTGGTGATAAGAAACTGTTTCTTGTTGGCTGCCTTGTCTACAAGGCTGACAAAAGAAATCTTTGCATCTGTGATGGCGTATGCTTTCTCGATTTTGCTCATGGTTTTCTCACCTCCTCTCTACGCCCCTAGGTAGGGCGTCTAATGGTCGGCCATGCGTCCTTGCCGCTGCGCTCAAGGAGTGCAACGTCAAAGGGCTTGCGGCCTATATCCTCAAGCGATGAATAGAACCAAACGACCATATCATCGCACTGGGGCTCGTCTACGATGGAGAAGATGCGCCGGAGCTCGTCCTCCGGTGCGTCTGCCGGTGCTGCGCACCACTTGACGATGCGCAGCCTCCCGGGGAGCTGGTATCTCTCGACCCGCTCCACATGGTACTTAGGCTTGAAAAGGCGGCAAATAATCGCCGAAACGATGCGGTCAAGTGCTTTCCACATGGGGCTCCTCCTCCGGCATAATGATTTTGACGTTGGGGTTCTCAATCAGAGCCTCAATCTCGGATAAATCGGCTCCGAATGCAATCCGTAATTCAAGCGTTGCGGGCTGTCCTGCATCATGGTGCAGGGTGTACCCGTTTACGATGTTCGCCAGCTCGATGCCGTCGATTTTGAGAATAGGCTGCTTTCCAACTCGGGCTTCGTCTATGGTAACTTTCATGTGTAGTCTTCCTCGTTGATGCCTGCGCGCGCCTTGTTCTGCGCGTCGAGCTCTTTCTCCCACTCGCCGTCGTCCTCCGCGATGGCCTGCGCTTGGAGGGCCTGCCGCTCCTCAAGGGAGAGGCCGAGCACCTCCTCACTAACTACCGGCTGCAAAAGGCAATGGCAGTTGACGCTCTCTCTCGGCGGCAAGCAGACGTCTCGTGGGGTCATGGGGTAGTAGGTATTTCCGTCAGCTCCAATCAGGGTGAACGGCTGCCCTTTCGGGACGTGAACGCCGTCCATATCCACATGGTTCTGTCTCGGGTCGTTCCGGTATGCTCCGGTGTGTTTCCACATCTTCTCCTCGACGGCCGGGCTCTGGATGTAGCTTTCGAGCTGCGCATAGCCGTGCGCCCGGAGTACCTCCGTCAGGGCCACGCGCCGCGCGCGGTAGCCCGGGGAGCGGATGCCACTGTCTGCAATGAGGTTTGCGACGTCGTTGATACCCTTGCCGTCGTTCAGGCCCTTTTTCAGGACTGCCTCGATTTCGGTCTCGGTGTCCAGCTTCATAATGTCGGCGAGGTCGCTGCTCCACGAGCTTATCCAATCGGTTGTCCGCTTGGTGAGCTTCGTAACGGTGAGCTCTGCATCCGTTTTCTGGACGTAAGCCTCAACATACGTCGGCATGATGGTGGAAAACTGAGTATGGAAAACGTCGAAAAGGTCCTGCGCCAGCTTGCTCTTGTTCTTGAGCTTCGGCCAGTTGTCCTTGAAGAAAGTTTCAAGGTCGATGGCGTCCGCCAGCTCCTTGAGCAGGTCGTCGGCGTTGTCCTCGAGGAGCTTCGTCACGACCTCCTCGATTTCGTCCACGGTGTTCAGGCTCTCTTTTGCCTTGAGGTATCCCTCCATCGTGAGCTGCTCGTACAGGTCGTTTTCTGCTTTGGCGAGGTATGCGTCAATGGCCTTGATTAGGGGTCCGCAGCGTAAGCACTTCACTCCGCGTCGCCCTCCTCCTGTTTCATATCAGCCAGCAGGCGGCGGACCTCTTTCATCACGGCGACGAGCTCCGTCTCATTAGCTGCTGCTGCTTTCTGAATCTGGCCGTCGAGCTGCTCCTCCACGCTAGGCTCGCCCTGCTGGGCGTTCTGCGTAGGCTTTGCCTCCGTCTGTGCGTTTTCCTTACCGGCGTCCGAACCGCCATTCTGCGCAACGCTGGGGCTGTTTCCAGCCACGGCGATGGCTGCGGCCCGCTGCTGTGCGTTGGTAAACGCGAGCGGAATGTCGCCCCACTCCTCGGGGAAGTCCTCCGAGGTCTCGCCGAGGGCCTTGTACAGGACGCTCTTTGCCTTGTTCGGGGTGAGGCCGCCCGCGTTGTTGCAGACGGTCAGCAGCTTGTACAGGTCGTCCGGGTTGGAAACGTCCGGCGCGCGGAAGAACACCTCGACGTACTTGAACTGATAGCAGTTGAGCAGCCTGTTGTTGATGGCCCACGCCAGACGCCGCCGCTCCGGCTGGAATACCTGTTTCTCGGTCACTTCCATGGCCGTCTGCGCCGTCGCGCGGTTGAAGTCCGTCGTGTATCCGGTGTACAGGTCCGGGAGCTGGAACGCGCTCTGCACTTTCCGCCGGTTGTTTTCGAGGTAGTCTTGGAAAAGCTCGTCCTTTTGCAGGATAGCGGCAAGGTCCTTGACCTCGACCTCCGGCCGGTTCTCGGCGTTGAATCCGGTGCGGTTGTCTGCCGCCTCCGTTTCCAGCACCATGAAACTGTGCTGGCCAGCCTCGCCTCGGATGCCGTTCATGTACTCCTTGAGCTTGGCGAAACTATCGTCCGTCAGGCTGCCGCCCTTAACCATAATCAGCAACGGGGTGTGGCGGCCGTTCAGGAAATAGTTATTGTTGAGGCTCTCCGCTCTCCGGGCTCCATCTACGGTAAGGATGGAGCCAACCCACCGGACCTTGCCGTATGTGGCGGTCCCGATGGCGAACTCGATTATTTCGTTGGCGCGGCTCTTGAACTCGAGCTCGGTGACGTACTCTCCGCTCGTCGGGTCCATGATTCGCGGGTCTCCGAACTCCTTGTAGTAGACCGTCTTGCCGTTGACGGTCTGCTTATACTTGCGGAACTTCCTCATGCGGTTCTCGGTGTGGTCCCGGTGGAAATACGTCACCTCGACGCGCGGGTCCAGCCTCCGGCTCTTTTCCACGCTTGGGGTGTCCTCGATGAACTCGAGCTGAATGACGTTCCCGTCCATGTCCCGGATGACCTCCGCGTAGGCGCAGCCGTAGGTTTCCCGGGCCTCCATGATGTCCTCAAAGAGCTCGTTGCTCTCCTGCTCCATGTTGAGCATCTCGACGACTTCCGTTGCCCGGTCCCATTCCGCTTTCATCTCCGGGGTTTCGTTCGCGTCCGCAAAGTCGTCTTTGTACCGGATGTCGATGCCGAATCCGGCGATATTGGACTTGTAGGCCCGGATGCACTGCGGGAGTATGGTGCTTTCGTCCACCATCTTGGAAAGCCCTCGGAGGTCGAACGGTGGCTTTGCCCAAACGCCTGCCGTGTACGCCTCCTCCGGCGTGATTTGCAGGGAGCCGTCTGCTTTGGCGATGGGCTTCATCCCGCCGCGCTGCTCCGGGTCGTCCGCTTTAACGATGCGGACGTTTACCCGCTGCTGGGCGGGCTGCTTCTTGTCGCTCACTTCTTAACGTCTCCTCTCCTCTTGGGTTTGACCGACAGGCACAGCAGGAGGATGCAGTCGGCCTCGTCGGGCGAGTGCATCCCGCGCTTTTTCATGGCGTCCTTGCTCTCCACGCGGATTTTGGCGTCGTCGGTCATGGAATACTTTCGTGTGGAAAGCTGGCCGACGAGGTCATTATCGTTCGGGAGAATGAGCTGGACGGGCTTCTGTGCGCCCTCCGGCGTCTGCGGTGCAAGTAGGTTCTTTACGACGCTCATCATGTAGGTGGTGCTGTCGTAGTAAAAGTCATGGTGTATGCGCTGGCCGAAGTAAACGGGGATAATGTCCATCCACCAGAACCGCTCCGGCTGCTCGCGCTTTACGCGCCGCAGACGGTCCGTGACGCCGCCGCCGAGGCCGCTGTCGTCTATCTTGATGGGGATAGCCTTGTCGAACCGGTACTTTTCCATGAGCTTTAGGCCGAGCTCCATGATGTCGTCGGCCGTCTGCATAAGGTCCTGCCCGCTCTTGCGCTTGTAGAACATGGCCTTTTCGTCCACCTTGTAACCGATGACGGTGCGGTCGTCACCATAGCGGGCAACGTCGCAGCCGATGTCGATGCGGACAGGTTTTGCCGGTTCCGTCCATTCGGTCATAATGGATTTTTCGACGAGCGGCAGAGGGATGAAAACATCGTTCTCCTGCCGGGGGAACTCTCCGGCGACACGAACGCGGAAAACGTCCGAATCCTCGCCGTACATCTGGATGATGGTCTTGACGAAGTCGTCCGAGACGCGGCTGCTGTTCCGGCCGTCAACATGGAACGTGGTGTAGCTGCCTCTGTTCTTATGGTGGCTGTCATAAAAAAAGCCCGACAACTGTGTCGGGTTTCCGCACATGAGCAGCCGCGCTCCGGGCGTCGAAAGCGCGCCCAGCACCGGCTCGAAAACTTTATCGTCCACGCCGCTGGCCTCGTCGATGATGTAGAGGATGTCGTCGGCGTGGAATCCCTGCAGGGCGTCCGGCTTGCTGGCCGTTCGGGCCACAGCGAACCACTCCTCTGGGTACTGTTTCATGTAGACCTTTTCCTTTGTCCACATCAGCTCCCGCTCGAGGGCTTTATTGTTGCGCAGCCACTTGCTTATTTCTGCCCACAGAATATCGAATAGCTGATGCTGCGTCGGGGCTGTGCAAGGGATTTTGGGGAATGGCCGGGTTGACATAAACCAGATAACGGTCCACGCCTCGACCGCGCTCTTGCCGATGCCGTGGCCGCTGCGGACGCTCGTCATCTGGTTCTTTGCCACAGAATCCAATATGGCGCGCTGGTTCTTGTCCGGCGTAACGTGGAGCAGGTCCTCGACAAAATCAGCCGGGTGGTCTGCGTAGTACAGGATAGCCTCTTGGGTCATCATGTCTGTTCTCCTCGTTTCCGGTTCTCGTATGCGGCCGCGATTTCATCGGCGAGGGAGAGCGTGGTTTCCTCCTGCTCCTCCGCCGTCTTGCCTCCGGCCGTGACGCCTGCCTCCTCCATCCGGTTATCCCGCTCAAGCTCTGTGGCCTTGTCGAGGAACTGGATAATGTCCTTTGGCGTCATCGACCCGTCCGGCAGATTCTTGAGCTCCGCGAGGGCTTTCTCTTGGAGCTGCAATGCGATGCCGATGTGGCGGGTCCTCATTTTTTTGTACTTTCGGAGTGCCTCTTGTCGGGCTACGTCATCCAAATGGTTGTCATACGCTCGGCAGCGTTCTCCCCACTTTTTCTCGCGGCTCCAACGCTTGATAAGCGTGTCACTCTTGGATAACTGTTCGGCAACGACCCGTAGGCTCCTGTTTGAGCCCATATCTCGGTAGATGGCAAATGCCTCGTAGGCCTGCGCGCTTTCGCCCGGTTGACGCTCCCAAAGGTCGTCTTTGGTCCTATTCGGCATTGTCCTCCTCTCCTCACTTTCAGCTCTGTCCCGGGCTGCGAGGCTCCGCGCCCGTAATCCAGAATAGGGTGCTTTCCGGTGCGATGCCGGAGCTTCTAAACCACTGCATCGTCTTTGCCTCGTAATGAGGATGCAGGCGAATGCCCCCCCATGTAGCCGCTGCGGACTTCTCATAGACGAATCCGGGGCTGTGGAAAAGGTCGTGGTACTCAAACTCTCGGTCTGCGCCGTACTTTTTGAGGGTCTCATGGATGAATCCGCGCCGGTCCGGGGCCGTGGCTACGAGGTGTATCCTCTTGACCCGTTTCCCGTACCTGTGCAGTCCTATCATCACGCCGGTGGCGGTGATGCCGCTGCCGCAGGTCATCACGAGGTTTTCTATATCGTCCGGGAGGTTCTCTGTCTGCGCCGCAACTGCGGTTAGCAGCGTGTCGCCGTACCCGATGATATTGATGCCGTACTGGACAATAAAGCTGTTTTCCTGCGCCGCCAGCTCTTTTGCGCGGGCGTGTAAAATGCTGTGGCGGCCGGAACGTGCTGCGAGCACTATGGACGCCCCATATTTCATCGCCAGCCGGGGCATAGGCAGAGCTGCAACGCTCTCCCGGGTGGTTCCGCCGTACACGATTCTGCACGGCATCCCGTTCGCCCGGGCAACCGCTGCGGTGATGGGTGCTTGCGGGGAGTGGATGCTGCAATACGTCAGCAGGCTCTTGTAGTCCTTCTTGACGCTGTTCACCAGCATCACGCATTGCCGGAGCTTTCCTCCGTTCACCTCTCCGGGGCCAAACGGGGCATAAAGGTCGTCCCGCTTGATGTGCAGCCCGTCCACCTCCTGAACCGGCGTCAGGCTGTACTCATTCATCCAGTCCAAACACCTTTCTGTGGTAGTCGGTCTTTTTGGCAAGCTCCTCCTGCATCAGGCCGTAAAAGCTCTGCTTTGCAATTTTGCGCCCGCTGCCCGCGCTCTGGTTCAGCGTCTTGAACGGTCCGCCCGTCCCGACTTCTTTCATCTTTTCCGTCGGCTCCGGGTTCTTGCCGTTCATCAGCATACAGAGGTTATACTCGTTCGGCCGGAATCCGGGCAGGCCGTCGATGCCGCAGCAAGTCATGCTGTCGCCCATCGCGCGGAGCCGGTTCTCGCCGCTGTAGAATTTCAGGCCGTACCGATGGCACTCCGCCTTGATGGCTTCAAAATCGTGCCGGAGGCGGGGCAGCGGATAGCAGAAGTCACCGCCGATTTTCGTCATGCCGGGTTTAGCCTTAAAGAACTTCATGCCCTCCACGATGACGCCGTAGGCTCCTGCCTCCGCGATGCGAGGGATGTTCTTCATAACGTCATGGAACACCTCGGGCATATACGGCTGGATGCGGACGATGGTGCGCTGCACTCTGGCCGATACCGTCTTGAGGATGGTGAGCCGCTCCTCGTAGCTGGGCGTCCCGCGTTCGAGGCGGTCGTACTTGCTGCACACCATGCTGATTTGCAGCACACAGTTGCACTGTGCCAACAGGTCGAGGTACTCCGGGTCCGCAATGAGGCGGCCCTTTGTGCTCACCACAAACGGGTATTTCGTCTCCGCCAGCAGCTTGAGGCATTCGTAGCTGGCGCGAATCTGCTTTTCGACCGGCTGGAACGGGTCACTCATGCCTCCCCAGTGGATAGGGATGTTCCAGTCGCACCACTCCGTTTCGTTGCCGCGCTTGCCCTCGATAAAAGAGCGCAGGCCGTCTACGCTTTCGTCGCGCTCGATGTGGCTAATGTCGTTCTTCTTCTGTGCGAAGCAGTACCGGCAGCCGTGTGAGCAGCCGCGATAGGTGTCGAAACGCACAGGCAGGTTGCAGAGAATAATCTGGCTCCCGCATTTGCAGCCCATTAAATCTCACCTCTAATCTTCTGGACGATGACGGCAACAAGGTCCTCTTTGCCGTTGTCCTTTATGTACTCTTTCAGGACGTCGCGGTCCTCCGCGCTGAACTTGAGCGAGATGTTGAACGTCTCCTCGATGCTCTTGAGCTCGCTGTCGAGAAAGTCGCCGTCTACGAGAGCGTCCACGTTGTTTTCGAGGGCCTCGATTTCGTACATGTCGAATCCCGTCTCCGGGGCCGCGTCGCCGAGGCTGTCCAGCAGCTCCTTGAGCTTTACCTCGTCCCACTCACCCGTCACTTTGTTCATGGCGATGTTGAGCTGCTTCTCTGCGGTCTCGTCGAGGTCAACAACAGAGACATCCGTCTCGGTGACGCCCTCGTTCATAAGCACGGTGAGACGCTGGTGGCCGGACACGACACGGTTCGTGCGCTTGTTCCAGATTACCGGGACTACCACGCCGAACCTGTCAATGTTCCGCTTGAGCTTCTCGTACTCGTCATCGCCGGGCATAAGTTCCACGCGAGGGTTATACTCCGCGCGCTCCATGTCCGCGATTCTCTTTTTGATAATTTCCATCAGATAAGCCCCTTTGCCTTGTTCACAAGCAGCTGCGCCAGCTCAACCTTGCCTGCGGGGTTCTCGTCGATGTACTTGTCCATCGCCTCGTGAACCTCCTCGGGCAGGGTGAATGTCATGGTGTAGCTGTTCGGCTCGCTCTTTCCGGTGTCGGAGAAGTCCTCGTTCAGCAGGTCCTCGATGTGGTCGTATGTAACCTTGAGAGCATCGAGCTCCCAGTCATCAAAGCCGGTGAGGGCCATTTCGCCCTGCTCTTTCAGCTCGTCCAGAATCGTGGTGAGCTTCTCGTTGTCCCACCGGCCGGAGATTTTGTTGAGCGAAACATTGAGGACGCGCTCCTCCTGCTCGTTGAGCTCGACCTCTACCACCTGTACCTCGGTGTAGCCCTTTTGCACCAGCACCTTGAGCCTCTGGTGGCCGCCTACGATGTTGCCGGTGGTCCGGTTCCATACGATGGGCTCAACGTAGCCGAAGGTCTCGATGCTCCGGGCCAGCTTTTCGTACTGCTTGTCGCCCGGTGCGAGGTCTTTCCTCGGGTTGTAGTCCGCCGGATGGAGGTCACTCACCGGCAGAGTGATAATTTTCATCTGCCGTTCCTCCGTGACCCGTTTCGGGTCGCTCCTGCGCATAAAAAAGAGGAGCCGCCCTGCGCAAGGCGGCTCCCGTCAAATAGGAGAAAAAATTATGGGTTTAGGGGATTTCTTTTGCTGCTGGTATTCTACATTTTGTAGTTTAGCACTCGTATAGTGCCTTGTCAATGCCGTGTTTTTGCCCCGAAACGGGTCGTCCGTCTCGTGCCGTCAGGCTTTCTTGATGCCGTCAATGCCGAAAATCAGGGCGGAGAGTGTGGCGCAAGCCGCGTCCACATCCTTGTAGACCGTCCGCTTGTCGATTTTTTCCCGCTCCGCTACGGCCGTCGGTGAGAGCGGCCGGTCTCTCAGATAGAGGGCTTCGATGACGCGGTAGTGCCTCTGCTCGCCCTCGTCTACGCTGTTTTCGCAGACGACCTTGTAGATTCCGAGCATCCTGTTCACATGGCGCATGATAAGCTGCGTCCGGGCTGCCGACTTCATAATGCTCTCGACCTTGAGGTTCTCCTCGAGCAGCTCGTCCAGTGCCTCCACGATTTCCTCGACGCTCTCCTCTCCGGTGGCCGCGCTGGCCGCGTCGTATACTGCGTGGGAGCAGTTGGCGTTGAGCACGGTATAGTTCCGCAGCAGGAGCTTGGTATTGCGGAATCTCCGGTCGCTCCGGCCGTCCCGAAACTTCTTGCGCTCCTGCTCCACGGCCTTGATGCTGGCCTCCGCTCCGAGGCGGGCAGCGTCCGTCACAGCGGCCTCGACGCTCTCCTGTATCTCTTTCCCTAAGATGGCCCGAACGGCAGCGACAGCTGCCTTTGCCGCCACCTCTGCGGCCATCATCACAATTTCCTGCTCAGTCATCGTGCTCCTCCTCTTTGTTTCCGTCCGGCAGTTCGTCGAGTGTGGCCCGGGCGATTTTTGCAAAGCGTTCGCAAACTCCCGCCACTTCGAGTGCGGAGACGCCGCATTTCTTCATGGCCTCTTTGAGCTTGCCTGCGCTGTCCTCCGTGATGGGAACGCCCATAAATGAGAATATCGGGTTTTCCATGTTCGGCTGTTCCCTCCGTATTTCGTCCACCAGCACAAAGCGTTCCGGCGTCGTCCAGTTCATAAAGCGGTTAAATCTGTACACGGCCGCGCGCCACTCTTCCGTCTCGGGCTGCGTCCCGTAGGGCATCCCACAAAACGCCGTGAGTACATCGCTCACGTTGGAAAGTGGGTTGATGTCGTACATCGTCGGGATGCCACGCAGTAGGTCCGGGGTAAATCCCGGGCCAAACCGCACGGCGTACTCCTTGATGTCCGCCTCCGTGACGTAGTTTCTGCCGTATCGCTGCTTCATGCTGCGCCAGACCGTCCACGGGATTCTGTATACCCGCAGCCCGTCGAATGTGGCAACGATGAAGCAGTGCGCGCCGAGGGCTGTGTAAGAATCGAGCTTTTTGACCTGCTCCGGTAGTACGCGGTCTTTGTTTAGCCTGCCCGTCCCGGTGCTCTTTGCCTCGAACATAACCGCGCGGCCTCCGAGCATGGTGCCTTTGAAATCTGGTTCCGCCTTTTTGGTATACACCGCGCGGAACTGCCCCGACTTGTTCGGCTGGCTCACCGGTTTCATCGGCTCCGGCGTCTTGCTTATGTCGGCTCGGCCCGTCTCTGTCAAAAGAGCGCATGAGGCTTCTATCTGTTCTTCCAGCCTCCCGCCCTGCGCGCGGCTCCGTGCTCCCTGCAAGGCCCGGAGCGGGTCCTTTACCGGGCCGCTCATTCGAGGTAGCCCTGCTCTCGGGCGAACTCTGCGATTTTGTAGGCGGTCGCGCTCTTGATGCCCTTGCACTCTCCGGCGTCGAGCTGCTCGAGGAGCTGCGGCAGGGTCTTGCCCGGGGCCGGGGTCGATGCGCGCTGGGCCTCGGCTTCGGAGTAGCCGGTGTTGTAAGCCTCCTCCCGGATGTGGTCGATGTGCTCCACGAGCTTGTCGTCGGTCATCTTGCGCAGCTTCACGGCGCGCTCATGTACATTCTTCTCCTCGCCGGTCATCCGGCAGTTTCTTTTCTTCACTGGGTTCCCTCTCTTTCCAGCCGCTTGCAGCGGCCATTCTCATAGGCCATGCACTTCTCACCGATGCACTTGCCAAACCTGTCCTTGTAGCTCTCCGCCACACGGTCCTGCGCTGTGCGCCAGTGCTCTCGCGTGAGCTTGCGCATGAACGGGCAGAATCTTGTTTCTTTACTCATGCGCCATCTCCTCCTCAAGCATCTTGCACCGGCCGTTGTTGTAGGCCATGCACTTCTTTTCCGAGCACCAGCCGAAACGCTCCGTTGTAATCTCGGTCCGGCTAATCCACGAGTAACTCACTTCCCGTTTCGTGCTTTTCTTGTACGGGCAAAACATACCATCATCGCTCATTGTGCTGTCTCCTATAAAACATTCATGTGAAGCGGCTGCCCGGTGGCAAGCTGCCGATGGATAAGCTCACGCTCGAGGCAGTTACTCACCATAACGAGAGCTCGCAGCTCTCCGGGGAGAATCTTGCTGTCGAGATAGAGCCGCTCAATTTCCGGCCCCCGCGCGTGGAGCTCCCGGATGGCCGCCTCCGCGTCCTCCCACTCGGTCAGGTCGTACAGCTCGCCGAGTGCCTTGTCGAACTCACTCTTTTTCGGCATTGTCCGCTCCTCCTCGCAACGCTCTCGCCGCCACGCTCATAAGATTTTTGAATGAGTGGACCGTCATCCCCATAACACAATCTCCAACCCGAAAACTGCAAGCGTTAGCACCGAGCGCGTCCAGCTCTTTAGCGATGTCCTCGTTCGTCGAGCCATCGAAATGAGGCGAGTGGGTTTTTTCGTGCTCCAAGCACTCCTCCTCGTCGTAAAACTCGAGGCGGCAATGTTCGCAGATGTATAAATCAACATTCCGGTGTATCATCTTTGCACCCCTCCTGCTTTGCTGCTTCTTTGTCCAGATTATCCTTGAGCCGGTCGAGCTTGTCCCATACGATTTTCGTGATGTTTACCAGCTCATGGGGGTTAAAAATTACAAAGAGCTGCACCAGCATGATGAAAACATCAGCCGTTTCCTCCTCGATGTTCGAGTACACTTCCTGCGTCTCCCGGTTGAATGGGGTGTCGTACTTGAGCTTGCACACTTTGAGCTTACAAAGGGCTTTAGTGAGTTCCGACATTTCCTCCACAGCTTTGGTGAGCTGGGCGTCTTTGCCGTAAGTGCCGATGGCGCGGTCGATGGTCTGCAAGCCCTCCGGCATAATCTCCGGGATGCGCGCGTCCTCGTAGTGCTTGAGCTTGTCGCGCAACGAGGCGAGAGCCCACGAGAGGGTGTAGTGCTCTGCCAGCAGGCCCTCGATGGTCTCCGGGCCGTCGAACAGGTGCTCGCACAGGGTCATGTCGAACTCCTCCGGCGTTCCCTCGGTGTCAATATCTGCGTTGTGCGCCTTGATAAGCTGCTTCATGTAGTCGTTGAGGCTGATGCTCCGGCTGGGCATCTGCACCCAGCCGTCCTTGCCGCGCACGAACAGGTTGAGAGCCTGCGAGTAATTCCCATCCGGGGTGTCGGTCGTCATTCTTCTCTGCGGAAACATAAATTTTGTCCTCCAATTTTCAAATTTGATGGTTAAAGATTGAAATACACTTGAATTGTTTTTATTCCCGTCTCTCCTTTTCCTGCAGGCCCTCGTCGATGACGCCGAGGTCATAGCCGCTCTGGACGAACTTCATGCACAGCTCGTGTTTGATGCCGTTGCCGAGGTAGGTGTAGATGTACTCCATGTCCTCCTGCGTGAAATTGGTGTCAAGCAGCTTGTTGATGCCATCAAGATGCTCCTTGCGCAAAGGCTTCGAGTAGCCCTTGCTTGCCAAGCGGGAGCAATTCTCGATGATTTTGACTTTGAACTCGTCCGGGGTGCTGCAGTGGTTGAGGTTGATGTATGTGTTCGTCCTCGGGACGAGAATCAGCTCGAAGTTCATGGTGACGTAGGCTTTCGGGAAAGCGCGCTGAATCTTCCCGCACCACGGGGCCGCGAACGGGCTAAACCACGGCAACATATAGTTGCGGAGCTCCTGCTGGCTAACTGCTGGGGCGTCCTGAATGTGGTCGATGCAGCACTCAATGGCCTCCCGCTCTGCGAGGCTGTCCGCCTCCTCGAGCCACCCGTTGAATACACGGACGATTTCCTCTGCGTTAATCGGTTTCATATCTGTCCTCCAAATTGCTCTGCAAACGCTCGAGCAACTCCCGGGAATGTCTTTGCGCGGTTTCGCGCTCTGTCTCTCGTAAACATCCCCTTGCTTTTTTCATCATGTTTGTGCGAATAAGAGCCGGATGGGCACCACGTTGCAATCGGCTCAACGACATTTGTCGGTACGATTGGGTCAAGGTTTTTCAGCCATAGGCAAGTTTTCTTGCTGTATGGGTGTCCAAACTGGTACGGCTGAATAATCTGCGTATATTCTGGCAGACAAAACACCTTACTCGGGACCGGGTTTTCGACGCATATTCTTGGGATGTCCGCCCACCAAAATCTCATAAACAGGTCGCGTCCCAAAATTCCTTTCATTACGCGGTCCTCTTGTAGCTGGTGGCCTTTCCATAGGTGTCGTGCTCCGGCGTTTGAAAGGTATGTGCATGGCGGGTGTGCAATGAGCAGGTCCCACGCATCAATGTAATGCCCTTTGTCGTCCATTGTGACGATTTGCCCCCCCCCGCAGAGCCGGTACAGCGTCTCCAAGGATGTGCCATTCCGGGTGGCCTCCAGACGGCTCCTGTACATCGCAGGAGTATGCTTCGTGTCCAAAAAGCCGGAACGCCTTGCACACTTCCTGCGATTCCTCGCAAGCTATTAAGACCTTCATGCTCTTTTCCCTCCCGGGTTGTGCTTGCAGGTGTCCGTTTTTGCATCATAGTCGCATTTGTCGCAAAATCCCCCGTTTGGGTGTCTGCATTCGTCGCAAAGCATAAGACGTCCGCCGCAATGCGGGCAGGTTGCCTTGTAGCCATCTACAGAAACGTCCCATTCCATTGTTACCTCGCGGTCGCAATTCGGACACATTTCAGTAACCGTTCGCGGCTTGCTCGTCTCCATCGCAATGAGGTGAACCTGCTGCGTGAGCACTTTCTGCATGGCATCGAGTTTGTCTTTATCCACGCGGACATTGTACACTCGTTGCTCCTCTGCCGGGGCGTTTTTGATGACCTCCATAACCTTGTCGAGGGTGTTATAGATGACGAGGTTGTCCCGGGCGTCCTTCCCACCTGTCACATTGCCAGCGCATCTCAACTGCCAGTTCGAGAGATACCGACAGAGTGCGGTGGCGTCGATAAGTCTCCTCTCACTCATTTGTCAGTCCCTCCATCTTGTATCCGCATTGGCAGCAGTAGACATGGTCTGTGTGCCTGTCGAATGATGTAAATGTTTCGTGGCGGCCGCAGTTTCCGCACTTGCACTCTGCGCCGTCCGCCATGAGCCGAACGACAATCCATTTTGCGGTCGGTCGCAGGCTTTCCGGGTCGATGGTGGGCTGTTTGTTCACAACCCACTCCATGAAACCGTAGCCTATCTTTAGGTTCGCATTGTTAAGAGCATTGCCAAACGCAATTAAAAGTTCGTCCGCGTCAATGAGCCTTTTTTCTGCCATTCTTTATAGCCTCCTTAATGCATTCAAAAATTCCCATCCTGCTTTTTACCTCTCGGAATTTAACATTCCCCGAAAAGGCCTTTGCGTAGCCTGATTCTTGTACTTTGGGGAATTGCTGCTCCTCCTCTTGAATCAGTGTCTCAAGCTCCATTTCGACCGTCTGCTTGTGGCTTGCGTCGTAGTCTGCGATTATTCTGCGAAAAAACTCCTCGACCTCGTAGAATGTCCCTATGTTGTACGGCATCTCGGCCAGTCTGTTCATCTCCCACTCTATGTATTCTATTTGGGGTGCAAACACCTTTTTCGCAAGAATCATCGTCAGCTTCCGCTCAACATCTTCTGTAAGCTGCCGACCATCCGCCTCAACTCGCATTCTGTCAACAAAAGAGATGCTAGGCCGGAGGTTCAGTCCGGGGCATACGGTCACTTTGATGTAGTTACTGCTCACCATGCTCCTCCCGGATTTTTTTCAACTCTCGTTGGCACTTGTCGGCCCGGTCCATAGCGTTTACACAGTCCATCGCTATTTCGGCGTATTCCTTGCTTACATTGCGCAACATATTTTCCGCCCGGTCCCGCTGCTCCGTTGCCTTGTTAAGCTGCTCATTTCTGATGGACGCTCCGAGAGCGAATCCAATCAAAAATGCTGCTACGAGTTCTTCGCTTAGCATCGTCTTTCCTCCTTATGCCAACGACCTCGATTTCGTCGCACTCTTGGTGCTTCACTCGCCCGGCCTCGTGCCCGAGGAACTCTGCCTCTTTTTGGTCGTCCGCCATTACCGTGACGCCGAAGTAGCAGGTGGAGTTCTCTGTCCTACCCTCAAGGAACACATCATACCTCGGCATCCGGTTCCTCCTCGTATTGGTGGACATCGACGAAGATGGCTTTCTTCCACGGGAGCGCGTTGTACGCCGCCCGCGTCTCCTCCTCCGTCATGTTGTCCACGAGCTCCGGGTCATAGTGTTCACAGAGGACGTCGTTCATTTCTGAAATATCGTCCTCCCGGTAGTAGGTTCTCTCTCTGCCGATAACGAACTCCTGAACCGCGCTCTCTCCCCATGAGCCAAGCCAGCAGTAATACTCGTCGCCGCTGACCACATCCCCATCTACACAGGGGATGACCGGGAGCTCCGGGTTTGCCTGCATAAGCTCGAGGAGCTGCGTGAGCTTTTCGCTCTGTTTCATGTCGTTCCATCCTTTCTTTTCCGGGGCTCCGCCCGGGTTGCTTTCTGCTCGGCGGCCTTGTGCCATACATAGGCCGCAACAACTATTACTGACAAGGCGACGGCCGCAAAGGAAAGCCAGCAAGTTAAGGTTTCCAGCAGGTCGTCAAGCTCTAAAAGAACCTCGTACATAGTCACCACTCCTTTACCTGAATTTCTTCTTGAAACTGCGCACGATGGCCCGGTGCGTCCACCTACGGCAGTAGGGGTTTCGGACGCTCCCGTCGTACTCCTGTTTCATCTTCTGGTATGTCGCCTTGTTCTCCGCATACCGTTCGCAACGGTCGTGGCATCCCGGGTGTCTGTCCGGGCACTCTTTCGGGCAGATAGTCATAAGCCAAGCATAACGCTGGCCCGTTTCCGGGCGGCCGTCATGGTTTCGTCGTACTTTGCTGCGCTGTATACGGCGAGCGGGGCCACTGCCCGTCCTGCTCTGGCCCTCCTGAATATCTCCGAGTAGACAGCGGCCGTCTCGTAGACGCTGGGGCCTCTGCCCGGGGTCGAAAGCATCCCCTTGCGGTCGTCGGTGTCAGTGACGCGGAGATCCTCTTTGAGGGCGTCCTGTACGCATCTGCGCAGACGGTCGAGGGCGAGGTCCTTATCCTCTTTTTCCCACTCGAGGTACTGCTTGTAGTTGTTCATGGAGTTCTGCTTGAGGCGCGCCAGCCGGTCTCTCCCGTAGCCGAACGTCTCGTGGCAGGTGGCGGCCATAACAAGCCACGCAATTTCTGCGCCTTGATTGCTCGCCATGCGGAGCTGCTCCTCCCGGCGTCCTCTCGGAGCTCGGTCAACCGGCAACCGGACCTCAAAATCACAGATGCCTTTGAGGTTCTCCCTCATGGCGTCCGTTGCGTTCTTGCTGCTGCCGTAGAGGATGGCCGTCTGGTATTTTTTCTCAAAAGCATCCATCTCGTTACACGCCCGCAGGAGGCGGGATGCGCCAATGCCGTCGTCTTGGTGCATGGAGACGACGATGCACCACATAAAGAGCTGGGCGGAGCGGTCGCGCTGGTCCTCGCGCTCCTGCCGGATGTTGTGGGTCAGTGCTTTCATCATCCGGCCCTCCTTACATCGTGTAGCAGTGCTTGACCGGGTCCCATGTGAGCTTCGGGATGCTCCGGCCGCAGACGCAGGAGAATTTCTGGTTTGTGATTTCTGCATCCTCGATGTTCGTCCGGCCGTAGCTCACTTTCTTGCAGCCCGGGCAGGTGTACTCGAACCGTGCCAGCGCGTCCAGAGGGATTTTCGCGCCGCACTTCCGACACTCGTGAGCCGTCTGCGGTTCGCGCAAGAACTGTACGAACTCGTCCTTGCATTTTGGGCAGCGGAGGAACATGAGGCCCTTTGCGCCGACAGGCGGGAGCCAACTTACCGGCTTCTCGGGGGGGGGCTTTCTTATCAGCCGAGGAAACTACCGGGGCTGCCTGCTGCGGCTCGTTGGGGACGCTCTTTTCCGCCTCCGGCGCGCTGTTGCCGTTGTACAACGTCGTGGTCTTGGCGATGGTCTCGAGCGTTTTGAGCGCGGTTTCGAGCTCTGCGGGTCTCTTGCCGGTCAGCGTGACGCTGACATCCGGTTCTCCCTGAAACTTGAAAATTTCCATCGAGACTTCAAACTTCGTGCTTGCCATGTTAGTTATGCCTCCTGCTTCTTTTCTTTCAGCTTGTTTGATGGGTCGAACCTCCTGCCATCCTCGACGCCGCGCCATGCTGCGTCGAGCTCTCCAACCGTCTTTGGCTGGGGCGTCTTTTTGAACTCTTTCGGCGGTCCCATCTTTTCGAGCTCGTCTTTGGCCTCTTTCGGAACTTTCAGCACAAGGCCGTATTCTTGATTTTCCTCATTCTGTCTTGTGAACGCCTCGTATACGCCTCTGGCGAACCCATAGCCGTAGGAATCACAGATTTTTGCAATCTCCTGCGGTGTGTAATAGTCCCGGTGCTGTTTGCGGAGCTTCTTCTGCTCCGATTTAACGCACCGGACCGCATACCGGAATATCTTTACGCAGATTTCAAAATCATCCTTGAGCCCAATGAATCCAACGCGCCAGACGGTCGTTTTGGCTCCTCTCTTGCACCGGTATGCCGCACAGCAGTAGTTTTCTCCAATGATAGAGGACAGCGGAGCCATCCATGAATTTGCTTTCTTGGAAAACGTCTCGTCAATTTCCTGCTGGATGACCGTCGTGTCGTGCTCGTCGAGGTCTCGTTCGGTGAGCTTGTGCTCCGCCATGAGCTTGCGGGCCTTGAGCAGGGCGAGCTTCGCCTTCTCCGGCTCCGGGCTCTTTGCAAGGGCAAGGAGCTTGCGGATTTTGTCCTTGTAGTCCATCAGACTTCTACCTCCTGCACGATGCACCCCGGTAGCTTACAACGTGTAAGCATCATCCTCTCTAGCGAGGACTGGTACTTCTGAACCGGCTCCGCAGAGCCCGCAAAGCACCGTCCGGCGTACCGCCATGTGCCGCCCTGCTGCTTGAACGTCAGGTGCGTCGGGAGCCAGCCTCCGTCGATGTTCTTTACGGTGCTGATTTCTCCGCCTGCCTGCAGCAATCCTGCGCGGTTTGTACGAGGAGGGAGAACATTCAAGAAATAGTCCAGCATTTCGCCGTCAACCTCGTCCCCCACTTCGAGGTAGTCCTCAACGCTTGGCAGGCCACTTTCCCGCCATCCAGAAAGCGTCTTGAGGCCGGTTCCTCTTACCTCTGCGCGCTTCTTCAATATTTCGTTTGCAACAGTCACCATCTGGGCGTCGCTCAGGCGGACTGCAAAACCATTGTCGAGATAATGGTAGATGTTTCCGCACTCTACGAGTATCACAGTGGTCTCGAGGTTTGCTACAGGCTCGCCATCGCTCTTGCTGATAACAGGAACGGCGATTCTCTCCATGTTGTGCAGCCCGCCCTTGTTGTATTGAATCCGGTCGAATGCAAATTTGTGCCCATTGATGCGGTAGTCACGGTAATGAACTTCTTCATCCGAGTGCGGCAAATCCAATGTAAACAATTTCATTCTCTGATTTCCTCCTCAAACATAGTCGGCGTACCGGGTGCTGATGTTTTGCACCCACTCTTTGTCCAGCTTGTTGAGGTATGTGCTCCATGCCTCCTCGTTACTGTTCCACCACCATTTCCGGCTCTTGAGCGCAACGATAAGCTGCTGCCGGGGCTTCATAACGAACTTAATGTATGCCCGGTCTCCCATCGTGTAGGCGACGAGGTTCTCGTCCTCGAAAAACTTCTGCCGGTTCAGGTTTGCGAGTTTGCCCTCTTTCCCGGCCGCGTAGAGCTTGGCGATGACGCTGTTCTTGCGCCAGCGGTACTTTTCATGGAGCTTCTCGTAATACTCCATGAAGAGCTCCGGGTCCTTGTTTGCGAGCTCACACAGGCTCGCGGTAGGATTAAGCGTCGGCCGCTCGATGCAGAATTTGATGTCATCGACCAGCCGCGCAATCTCCTTTGCGTCCTTGTCCTCGATGCGGCCCTGCCAGACTTGCTCCTGCAGGCCGTTGAACCACTCCACGAACTCAGAGGAAAGGCGGAGAATGGTGTCGCTGTGGTCCAGCTTCTTTGCGTTGTACCGCGCCGGTCCTGCGACGGCGACGCTCACATGGGCTGCCTCGTGCCGGAGCTGCTCGCTCCACCGGGTATAAATCTGGTCCACGATTTTCTGCTTGCGGCCGTCCGGGATGTTCCAGCTCATAACTTTCTGGCAGTAGACCTCGTACTCGTGGGCCGAAATATCGCCGCGCTGGCCGCTCATGCTATTGCTGTTCGCCCGATGAATGAGGCTCTTGTCCAGCTCCTTGATTTTCACGTCACTCATGGTCGGCCTCCTGCGGAGCCAGCACCAGCTCGTAGTCCGAGACCTGCTGCGGGTCGAGCGGTGCGGTGTATTCGATGTAGCCCCACGCGGGCTGGTCGATGTCCTTGCAGTACGTCCGGCCCTCCTCGAAGTTGACGATTGTGGTAATGCTCTCTCCGGGTTGTTTCGGGAACGGGATGCCGCCCACCATCAGCGGGCGGAGGGTGCTGTAATACCTGTAAGCCATGTTATCCTCCAATGAAAATAGAAAGGTTGTAAATGTACTGGCCGCATCGCACGATGATGTCGTGTTCTCCCCATAATCCAAGCTTTTTCATGCCTCGGACGCTGCCGGTGTAGTGAATCGAGGGGTGTTGTGCTTTCTGTGCCTCTGACAAATGCTCGTATCTCAATATCTGTTACCTCCTGCTCTGTAATCGGCCCATGCCATTGTGATGACCGTCGAGACCTCCCGCAGGCGGCTTATGATGGCCCGGGCTTTCGTGCCGTCGCCGCCTTTCGGGGTGAGGGCTCGCACCAGCTCGTCGGCGTTGTAGTTCGTCGTGATGATGGTCGGTTTCATATCCTCGTACCGGTCGTTGAGAATGGAGTACAGGGTACTCACGCTCCATTCTGTGCACTGTTCCTTTCCGAGGTCATCCACAATGAGCAAATCGACCGTTTTGTACGCCTTGAGTATCTCGTACTCGGTGGCGTCTCCGCTGTCGAAAGCCTCCTTAATGTCGGCCAGCAGGTCACCGGACGTCTTGCAGACGACCGGTACGCCGCAGCCTATGAGCTGCAAGGCGATGGCGGCCGCGAGGTGCGTTTTGCCGGTCCCGTAGGTTCCCTCTATGTAGAGGCCCTCGCCGCGCTCTGCGCGCTGTGGAAAGCTGTCTGCATAGGTTTTGGCCGTGTCATAGCACCGCCGCCGCTCCGGGGTGTCCCGGATGAAGTTTGCGAACGTCCGCTGCTGGAAGCGTTTCTTGATGCCGCTCCTGCCGAGCAGCCTCTCGATTTTGGCGCGCCGTTTGGCCTGCGCCGCCTCTTTCTCGGCCTCCGCCTTTTGTCTGGCCTCCTCCGCGTCCGCCTCCGCCCACTTCGCCTTTGCTCGGTCACAGGTGCATCTCTGTGGGAACGGTGCGAACATGAGGACCGTTCGGCCCATCACAAGGGCCTCGTGGTACAGTTTCCGGCCGCAGAACTCGCACTCGACCGGCTCCGGGATTTCGCGCTGGCAGTTGTAACCACCAGCCAGAATATCCTTGCTTGTCGGCCGTCGGTGCTGTGTGGTCTCAGCCGAACGAGCCGAATCCTCCGGACGGAGTGAATCCAGCATAGCCGTCAGCGTTTCCACGCTGCTCACCTCCCGTGTAGTCGTTCATGTAGCCTTTTGCATTAAGCCAGCTTGCCGGGTTTGGCGTGAATTGCCGCTCCCGGAACCGGCTGTCATATTTCTTTGCGGCCTCAACCGCCGCGATGATTCTTTCGGTCGCCGCGTCGTCCGGCTCCGGGTTGATTTTGGCCCACGCCCGCTCTGCCGTTGCCCGGTCCACCTTCTTCGGGTAGGCCGCGTAGAAGCGGTCAAACCGTTCGGCCTGCTCTGCCGAGAGGCTCCCGGCTTTACGCCGGGGAGCTTTCGGTTTGTCGTGCTCCTCCGGCGCGGGCTCCGGTACGGCCGGTGGCGTTCCCTCCGCCTCTGTGTCCGCTGCGGGCTCCTGTGCAGGGCTTTCCACCCTGCGGCCGGGAAAGTTATCGACCGACGGTTTCGTCGGTGCTGCGGTGCGCTTGGAGTAAAGCTGGCGGAGGTTCTCAAGGAGGGACTGCACCCAAATGACGCGGCAGCTCTCCCACAGCTCCTTGTCAACCTTGCCCATGGAGGCGAGCGTGTTCAGGATGGCCTCCGCCGTTTCGGCTGTAACTCCGGTGACGGCGAGTAGGTACTCCCATCCCATCTTGTCCCAGCAGTCGTAATACTGGCCGTCTGCCGCGCAAAGAAGTTCGAGCAGCTTAAACCAAAAGGCATACCCGTCGTTTCCCCAGTTCTTTTCAAGGATGAACTTTGTCCGGCTCTTTTCCCCGACGTAATGGGGGAAGTAGTCGGCGGTCTGCCTGTTGCTTCTTCCCAAGTCTCGCACCTCCTTTCTGCTGGTGATTTCAAGAGTAGATGACCTTGCTGCCCTCCGCCGTCTTTACAACGTCAACGGCCTGCGGGAAACGGGCTTTCATCTCCGGGTCGTGAGTGATAGCCATAATCTTGAGCGAGGAATACCGTTTCTGAATGGCCTCGAGGGCGTCGCAGTAGGCCTGTACGCCCTTGTCGTCGAGGAACGGCGGTTCGTCAATAAACAGGAATCCGAGCTGCACTCCTGCGGTGCTGCTCTTGAGCTCCGCCAGCGCAAGGATGACCGAAAGAGCCGCCTTAACGCGCTCGCCGCCGGAACGGCTCATGTAGGGCAGGGCTCCGGTCGCTGCGTCGTTCACGATAACGTCCAGCGCGGTGACCTCTTTCTTGCTGTTGCTCTTGAGGGTCTTTTCCATGCGCATCTCGATGCTCATGTGGCCGCCTGACATCTGGCTGATGATGCTCGTCGCGGTCGCCTCGAACAGCGGGACGATGCTGCGGACGATGTTATGCGGAATACCGTCCTGAGAGAAAGCCCGCTTGAGCTCCTCGTAGCCCGCTGCAAGCTGGCCCTGTTCCGTCGCCTGACGGCGAAGGACTTCGAGCTTTGCCTCTGCCGTCTCGATTTCTTCCATCTGCCTGCGGCTGTGTCCAGCCTGCTGGTCCAGCTCTTCAATACGGATATTGTCCACCGTGAGGGCTGCATCCGCCTCCGCGTACTGCTCCTTGAGCTCGTCAACATCGGCCTGCGCCTTTGCGAGGGTCGTAATCTCCGCATTGATTCCGTCAATCGCCGTCCGGGCCTTTTCTGCGTAGGTCAGGAGCTCCGTGAGGCGGGTCTGCGCTGCGTTCTTTTTAGCCTCCGCTGCCGGGAGCAGCTTTTCCAGCTCGATGTATTTCTTAACGTCAGGAAGCTGCTCTTCAATGCTGGCGAGCTCCGCTGCGTTCTGCCGGAGCTTTTTCAGTTCGTCCTCAACGACGAAGCGGTCAGCCTCGAGGCTCTCGATATTGGCCGGGATGGTTTCAAGCTCCTCGTCGATGGCCTTGATGCGCTCTTTAACTTCTGCGAGGCGTTCTTTCTTCGCCGTCAGCTTTGCGAACCGCTCCGAGGCTTTCCGCAGGTCTGCAACGAGGAAACGCTGGGCCTGCAAGTCCTTGCGGCAGTTGAGGTTCGTCGCCTTTTTCTTTGCGGCCTGATACTCAGCGTCGAGCTGCTCGGCGCGCTCCTCGGCCTGCTGCCGGTAGGTTTCCAGTTCCGTCTCGGCCGCAGGCAGTTTCTTTTTCGCCTCCACTGCATCCTGCAGGAAACGGCACTCCGGGTTCTCGACCGGGCAGCCGCAGGTCTCGAGCATGATGGCCCGGGAGCGGATATGCGTGACCTCGCTCTCTTTTATTTTGAGCCAAGACTGTATCCGTGCGGTTTCTGCATTCTTGGTTTGGAGCAACTTCATAGCCTCTTGGTCTGCTGCGAGGTACTGCTCGTCCTGCTCTTCCAGCGCGGTGAGCCGTTCGCTTGCTCCGGCGAGGTCCGCCGCTTTCCGCTCGAGCTCCTCGTAGTCCGCGAGGGCCTGCTCATAGCTCCAACACGTTGCCTGTGCAGAAAGTTTTTCGGCTTCGAGACTGCTTTTCTTTTTCCGCTGGGCAGAGAGCGCGGCCATAACGTCCCGCAGCTTTTCTTCCTTGGGCTGAATCAGGGCCGCCGTTCCCAGCAGTTCCTCCCGCCGCGCGGAAAGTTTTTCGTAACTCTGGCCGCCCGCCTCGACCTCCTCGCGCTTATCGAGGAGAGCCTGTGCATCAGAAATCTGCGCTCTGCTAACCGCCTGCGCGCTGGCGTTCGCGTTCTTCTCCGCAATCCAAGAGCCGAGCTCGCTGGCGAGCTTTTCCGACCGCTTCTGCGCCTGCTTGGCAATGTCGAGCTTTGTCTGCGCCTCGCTCATGGCCTTTGTGTGGATGGCTCTGTCTGCTACCGCGCTGGCCTTTTCGACGGCCGTCTTGTTCATGGCCGCCTCGACCGTTGCCTTGTCCGGCATCGTCCGCCCGGTCTCCTCCTGCAAATCCGCGATACGCCGGAGCTCCCGGTTGGCGTCTGCTGCCCGGTTGGCTGCCATGCTCTCCATGCGGTCATAAATCCCGAGGCCGAGGATGTTGCCGAGAATTGCCATGCGGTCCGCCTTGTCGGCCTGCAAAAAGAGGCCGTACTGGTCCTGCATGATAAGGCCGGTCGCCTTGAGCGTCAGACTGTCCATACCGATGGTATTCTCGATGATGGCCTGCGTATCGCGGTATTTCTCCGCGCTGCGGTTCTGCCAGCTCTCGTCAACATACTCGGAGAGATTCAGCGTCGCCTTGCCGCTCTTTGTGCGGGTGCGGGTAACGCGGTACAGCTTGTCACTGATGTAAAACGTGAACTTGATGGAGCCGCTGCGGGCGTCCGGGTCGTTGCAAATCCAGCCCGTGAGGTCGCCCTCCCGGGGCTCCTCGAAAAGGGCGTCCAGCATAGCGTCCATAAATAGGCTGGACTTACCTGCGCCGTTCTCGCCGTTGATGGTGGCAAAGGAAATGCCGTCGTAGCTGAACAGCTCGTCGCGGTAGTTGCGGTAGTTCTTGACCTCAATCTCTACCGGCATAAACACGCCTGTCGGGGTCTCAAGGCGGCCTTTTTCCATTGCCTCCGAGATAATCGGACGGGCCAGCTCAATGATGCGCTGGGCGTCCTCCGGGCTCTTTTCCTTTTCGGAGAGGTACTCCGCGAGGTTCTGCTCCGGGCTGTTGTCGCCGTGGAGCTCGTCGCGGTTCACGCTTGTCGTGATTTCCTCCGGCGTGATTTCGGAGACGTAGAACACGCCGCCGTCATAGAGCCTTTTCTCGAGGACGGCTTTGTTGAAAGCCTTGTTTGTCTCGTCTGAACAGGTATAGAGAACGCGGACGATTTTTCCCTTGAGGCGGTCAGGTACAACGACCCGCTCCGCGCTCAACATTGTGCAGACATCGTCCTCGTTGAGGCGGATGGTCTCGAACTCCCGGTAGGGCGTTTCGATGTACTCACTCCATGTCTCCCCGTCGTCGTCGATGTCGTGGATGTAAAAGCCTCGCGGCTGGCCCTCGTCGTTGAAGTTGAGGCCTGTAATGCTGCCGCAGTAGAACACCGCACGGCCTGCCTCCGGGAGCTGCTGCGGCCGGTGGATGTGGCCGAGTGCTACGAGGTCAAAGTCTGCAGCTTTCAGGGTGTCTGGGTAGATGACGGGCTCAAACTGTGCAAATAGCGCGGTCTGGCCGCTCTCCATGTTGCATCCCGGGACGGTGAAGTGCGTGGACAGGATACTCGTCACTCCGGGCTCGCACTGTGCCTTGAGACAGAGGACGACCTTTGCCAGCTCGTCTGTAAACACCTGCGTCTCCTCCTCCCGGGAGAGGCCCGGGTGCGCTGCCCGGTGTACGCCACGGTCAAAGCCCGGTATGCAGGCCACATCTACGCGCTGCCCGTGATAGGTGTGGATGTGGAGTACCTCCGGCTCCGTTACGACGCTGACCGAATCATCTCCATAAAAGGCTGTCACCAGCATCTCGAACTGCTCCTCGCTGTCGTGGTTCGGCGTACCGCGCAGCACGACGGTCGGGGCCACGTTGGAAAGCCGCCGGATGTGGTCGATGGCCGTCCGGCTCTCGCGGAGGCCTCGGTCCGACCACACACGGGCCTGATGGAAGATGTCGCCAGAAACGACGATAAGGTCCGGCCGGTGCTCCTCCGCGTACATCGCCTGAAAATCGAGGCAGCGGCAGATGTCCTGAAAGCGGGCGTTCTGTCCTCCGACCTCCGGCCCGGGGAAACTTCCGATGTGCCAGTCTCCGGTGTGCAATACTTTCAGCATCACATATCCTCCTTGAGCAGCTCCTTGATGATGTCGTCGAGCTTGCCGCGCCGCGCTGCATCCGCACGAGACTTCGCGCCCTGAATATTCCTCATTTCATCTTCGGTCGGAACCTGCGCGTAGACCTTGCGGCCAGAGCTGATGCTGAACGAAATGTAGTCCAGCGCGAGCTTTGCGAGCTCGGTGTGGTCAGGGCTGCGGAACGTCCCAATAGGGTAGCAGATGCGCTCGGCGTTGGTGTAACGTCCGCCGCCGGAAATAAAGATGGTCGCCATGAGCTGTGCCTCGTGAGGGATTGTTTCAGTCTCCTTGACCTCAAACATTGCCACGTTGTCCGAATTGACGGCGACCATGCCGTCCTGCGAAAGAATCATCATAATCATTTCCTCCATGTATGGTTTCTCTGGCAGTCGCGGCAATAAGCCACTCCGCCGAAATGCTTGCGGCTGTACTCTGCTACGTCGAGGCCGACCTGCTTACCGCAGTCCGCGCAGAACTCGCTGTCGCCGTTCCGGCCCTGCTGTCGGTTGCTCGGCGCGGGCTGCTGCTGGCGAGGCCGCTGCGCCGGTCTCTCGGGCGGCTGCTCCTGCTGGGGTTGCTCCTGTCCGACCTCAAAATCCGGCTCCGGCTGCACATAGCCGTCGTCGTCATCGTCCACATAGACCGTGTGGCTGGTTTTCGGGCGGCTGCCGTACAGGTCATTCGCCGCGCCAAACATGGACTTTACCGCCTCCTCGCGGACGGTCGGATTGTCAAGGTTCGGGACGAGGTAAGCCACAACAAAGGGCTTTCCGAACTCCTCGATAAGGTAACTAGACTTAATCTGCATCGCGGTGCGGAGGGCGCGGTTGAGAGCCTTGCTCTCGCACATCTCGCTGCGGAACTTCATAAATTCTGCCCGCTGCTTCTCCGTCATCCCGGCCGTCACATCATCCACCGCAATTTCCTTATGGGCGACGATGGTGACGTTCTCGCCGGTGAGCTGCGGGACGCTGATTCGGACCTCGTGCTTGACGTCCTTGTTGGGGCAGCCTCCGCAGCGAATCGGCTTTCCGATGCTGCGGTTGACCTCCGCGCACTTCTGGCAGGTGGACGGGACGACCGGGCGGCTGGAAAGAATCTTGATGCCTGCAGCTCGCATGAGCTTGGTGAGACCCTTTTTGGTGAGGGCGTACTTGGCCGGGGTCGCTTTGTGGACGCACCCCTTGCTGTCGCGCCACTCGTCCTTGGCTTTCTCCATCTCATAGATTTCGCCGTCATTGAGGTCGGTGCTGATTTTCACGGAGTTCATCACCGGCTTTTGGATGTCGGCAATCTCCGTCACGGTCTGCATCGGGACGAGGAGGTTGTACTGCGCGGGCGGGTACTTCTGCGCAATGGTGAGCGCAGCGTGTTTGTTTTGTTCGTTCATGGTTCACGCTCCTGTTGACTTTTGATGTGGAGCGAGATACAATAGGCTTGTCCGACAAGAGGGTCGCGCTTTCGAGCGCGGCTCTTTTTTTATGCCTGTGTATCCGGCTCCTGCTGCTCTGCCGCTGCTGCGGCCTCCTGCTCGTCCAGCTCCTTGAGCAACTGGGTGATGGTCTTGCCTGTCTCCTTGCGGCAGCAGGTCGAGCCCATACCGACGCGACGGGCAGCCGCGCTGCGCAGCTTGCGCGAGCATCTGCCGCAGAGGCAGAAAAGGTTCTGTTCAGCCATGTGGTTCACCTCCTTTCAGTGGCGCTTGAGCATTCCGAAAAATGCGTTGTTGATGACGTGGAACGCAAGCAGCGTGACGCCGAGCACGACAAGCCACTCGCCGCCAAAGGCGAAGTAGCCGCGCGCTGCGTAGCTGGCCGGAATGAGTGCCAGCGCGGCGATGAATCCGCAGATACCGGCCGAGAGGACCTCTGCAATCCAGATGGCCGCAATGAGAATCGCTCTGTGAATCTTCCAGTCCATTTAGTGCTCCTTTCTCTTGAGGGCCTGCGCCGTCTCAATGACTGCGCGGCTGTATTTGCTGCTGTGCTGGCCCTTGCTCCACGCTGATTTCATGCCGCTGTCGCCCATGTTGTAGGCCATGAGAGCCTTGTCCGGGTCGTCGTACTTTTGGAACGCCCGCCCGAGGATGTATAAGCCAGCCTCGATGTTCTGCTCCGGGTCCATCACATCCGTAATTCCGAGCTCTTCGTAGAGCCAGCGGTGATTGCAGATGTTAATCTGCATAAGGCCGAAGTCTCCGGTGTCGCTGACCGCATCCGGCTGGTAGCTGCTCTCCCGCTCGATGACGGCGAGGGCGATTTCAAACGGGACACCCTGCCGCTCCGCCTGCTCCCGGATGTACCGTTGCAGCTCGTCGCTCATGGGCACGTCGTAGAGGAGCTCCGGCTCCTGTTCGGCCTCTGGCTGCACCTCCATGTAGGCGAGCGTCACATATTCCGTTGCCGGTGCTGCCGCTGTCTGCTGTGCGAGGTTTGCTGCGGCCGTCGTCGCGCAGGAATAAGCCGCAATGAGTGCGGTGACTGTGCAGAAAAACGCAACGGCCGCAATCTCCATCTTTCTTTTAAGCGCATCCATAATCAGGTGTGGCGGCTGCCGTGAGCGAGCCGACCGTCCTCCGTGCGACGCGGTTGAGGATTTCTTTGACCTCTCCGCTCGTCCGGGTCCGGCAGAAGTCGTCGCAAATCTTGATTCGGGTGTTCCCGATGGTGAAGTCCTCCACGACGTTCCCGCTCTGCTTCGCCTCCAACACTTTTTACACCTCCTGTTTTCCGAATTGCTTTCTGTAAATGAGCTTCAAGGTCTGAGCCTTGTTCGTTATCTCGTCGAGTACCTCGAGGTACTGCTCCATGCGCGGCTTTTCTTTCGCGTCGATGACGCCGTCGGCCGCGATGTCGATGATTCCGTCCTTGACCTCCGGTAACGACTTCATTGCCGAAATGAGCTGCAATGTGACCCGCTCGAGCTCTTCCAGCTCAATCGGTGAAATCGTCCCGATGCCGAGCGGGCAGAGGTGCGAGCAGAAATGGTTTTGCAGCTCCGGCGCGTTGTAGGTGTCCGACAGCATCAGGACCTCCTCCGGGTGCGGGTTGATGGTTCCGAGCTCGATGTTGGCGAGCCGTGTCCGGTCGATGCCGGTCACCTCTGACGCACCCTCTCTGCTGCCTAACCGGTCGTTCCACGATGCCGCTGCGATTCGTGCCTTGTAGAACACGTTATCTGCGGCTTTCGTTGCCATTTTAGGCATTTATCCCGTGCCTCCTTTCGGTTAAAATATTTACAAGGAAACGCCAAATGTTTGCTTTTGGCGTCATCGTTTCGCGTCAATGACGTGAAACGGGTCGCTTCGGGTTAAAAAAAAGGTCGTCGTAGGGATAGCCGAGGGCCTGCTTGATTTTCAGGCTCAGCTTGAGGGACGGATTCTTGTCTCCGCTCTCAATCTGTGCGTAGTGGCTCCGGCTCACGCCCAGCCTCTCGCTGAAAGTCTGCTGGGTGTAGCCCGCTCCCTCTCGGAGTGTTTGCAGCTTTTTCCGCATTCCGCCTGTCTCCTCCTTTCTGTGTGACCCTTTTGGGGTCTTTCTGCGGTCTATTATAGTCCCTAATTGGGTCAAAGTCAAGTTTTTTTCAAAAATTTTTGCTATTTATGACGCAATTAGCGTCATTTGTCCCCGTGAGGGGATTTTTGTGATACAATATAAAAGTCTTAGGGAGGTACGTCTGTATGGATAAGTTTTCTGAACGGTTGGTCGCGCTCCGCAAGGAGAAAGATTTGACGCAGGCAGAGTTTGCCCGCCTCTGCGGCAAGCAGCGCACTACGGTCTCCGGCTACGAGACCGAGGGCAAAGAGCCAGATTTCGCCCTGCTCTGCCAGATGGCGGACTATTTCGGGGTAACCACTGACTATCTGCTGGGCCGCGAGGATGAGCGCGCCCACGGTAACGAGGCGTTCCGTCAGGACAACGCAAACTTCAAGCGCAGATATGACGCCCTCTCGAAAGAGCTCCGCGCCGTCGTCTCCTCGACGTTCGATTCGGTCTATGTGCTGCTCTCCCGGTGCATGAACGCGCAGAACGCAGCAGAGCTGGCCCTGTACCGCGAGCTGTTCTCTGAGCTGCAAACCGGTCGCGGCGAGATAAAGAGCATCCTCGCTGATTGCGGGGGAGACCTGGCAGATGCTTTCCCGCAGATTATGGAGAAGCAGAACACGCTCAAGGCCAAGACCGCCTCTATTCTGGATAGCCTCTTGCAGGCCGATGTTGCGGCCTTAAAAGACAGCAACAAGTAACCTATTGGCCTGCGCTCCGGCGCGGGCCTTTTTGTTTGGAGGTCATCATGGAGCAGTATCTCATATACCTGCGCAAGTCTCGTTCCGACCTCGAGGCAGAGGCACACGGCGAGGGCGAAACGCTCTCCCGGCACGAGCACACTCTGCTCGAGCTGGCGAAAAGGCAGCATCTCAACGTGACCGATATTTACCGTGAGGTCGTCTCTGGTGACACCATCGCTGCCCGCCCAATGATGCAACGGGTTCTCTCCGAGGTCGAGCAGGGCGTCTGGTCCGGCGTCCTCGTCATGGAGGTCGAGCGTCTGGCGCGCGGCGACACCATCGACCAAGGCATCATCGCGCAGACATTCAAGTTCTCCGGGACAAAAATAATAACCCCTATAAAAACGTATGACCCTGACAACGAGTTCGACGAGGAGTATTTCGAGTTCGGCCTGTTTATGAGCCGCCGCGAGTACAAAATCATCAACCGCCGGTTGCAGCGCGGTCGCCTCGCCTCCGCCAAAGAGGGTAAATGGCCGTCCGGTCTAGCTCCCTTTGGTTATCGTCGGGTAAAGCTCAAAAACGAAAAGGGCTGCTCACTCGAGCCCATCGAGGAGCAGGCCGCAATAGTTCGTATGATTTTCGACCTGTACACGGTCGGTTTGCAGGACGAGGATGGTTCCGCTCGCCCGCTGTCTTTGGGTTCAATCGCCACGAGGCTCAACGATATGCACATCCCGTCTCCGTCCGGTTCGCAATGGGCAAGAATCACCATTCGCGGAATCATCAAGAATCCGACGTACATCGGCATGGTGCGCTGGGGCAGCCGTGAGACGAAGAAGAAAGTGGTTGACGGCAAGGTCGTTTCTGTGCGCGGCCCTGCCGACCCAGAGAAAGAGTGCGTATTCAAAGGCATTCATCCTCCGCTCATTCCGAAAGAAACATTTGAGCTTGCAAACGATAAGCTCATCCGGAGCGAGAATACTTCCACGCACAAAGAAAAGGTTGTCCGGAATCCTCTGGCCGGTCTGCTCGTCTGCTCCGAGTGCGGCAGGCAGATGATGCGGATGATAAACCCTGTCCATCCAGATATGCCGGTCGTGCGTTGCCCTCGTCGCGGCTGCCCGAATTGCTCTAGCTATCTCCCCATCGTCGAGGAGCGTGTCATACAGGGTCTCTCTGAGTGGATGAAAGGTTATGAGCTCGAGTGGAGCTCCGCTGCCGCGTCGTCCTCCGTGTCGTCGGTCGGCGTCCGGGAAAAAGCTCTCGCCAGCGCGGAGGCCGAGCTCCGCAAATTACAGCAGCAGCTCGAACGTACCCACGACTTCCTCGAGCAGGGCATCTACGACACAGACACCTTTCTGTCCCGCTCCCGAATGCTCTCCGACAAAATCGCTGCCGCAAAGGATAGTGTCGCCCGCTGCTCCCGTGAATTGACCGAGGAGAAGCTCCGGGAGACCAGCCGCCGTGACATCATCCCTAAGGTTAAGAATTTGCTCGATGTGTACCCGCTGCTCGAAACGGCCGAGGAGAAAAACGCTCTCCTAAAAGAGGTGCTCGAAAAGGTCGTCTACCAGAAGCTAAACGAGAAGCGCAAAAAAAGTCCTGATGGTTTCACCATTGAGATATACCCGCGCATCCCAAAATCCGAAAAATGAAAAGAGAGGGCCGTTTCGGCCCTCTCTTTCTTATAGTTATCCTGTTTAGCTATACTCGACAATCTGGTTGACAAAGTAAATCTGTCGGCTGTCGAGGTTAGCACCATCCAGATATTGCGAAAATGCAGCTTTCGCCGCAGCCATATCAAGACCAACGATTTCCCGCACGAATTCTCCCAAAGGCTTTGTGCCATATTCGGCTTCATAGTCCTCTTTTGTGCCAACCTCACTCCAAAGAATTTTTTCGAGTTCCTTGACATCCTCGGCAGTGAGCGGGATGTTGCCTTTCAGCTTGGCGATGGCTGCATTATCCTGATGCTGCCGTACATAGTACTCAGCTTTTGCCTTGTAATTTTTCAGATCATCGTTTTCCAGCTCGGCTTCTTTCCATTCTGTCGAAAGAATTTCGTCAGAGAAATCTGTGGTGTACCGTACCCGCTCGATGGGGATGTACTTGATCAGGTCACGCAACTCTTTTCGGATGTGCTCAAACTCGTTCACATCGGCAGTTTTGATATAGTCGGTCTGGATAATTTTTTCGAGCAACGCGCGTTTTTGATCAATCTCTGGAATATTGGACACGCTCGCAACCGCTTTCGCTTTTTTCAGCAGCTCGCTGCGGCCACGAGTGTAGAGCTTCCCGGCAAGGTATGCCAATTCGATGCCGTACAGCAGAGCATCAAAACGCAGTGCTTTCGGGTCATCCGGTTCCGGTTCGATCAAGGGGGCAAGTTCTTCCCGGGCAATCAAGGTATCTGCATAGGTCAGCGCATTGTAACTATTTTTATCCGCATACAACTCAACATATTTCAAATGCTGTTTGACCGCAAAATTGTCACGATTCAGCTTTTGCACCTGACTGACCATGTGCTCCACCAGTGAAGTCCGGAACGCTTTCAGTTCTTCCGTTTGGAACTGCATATCCTGCAATTTATACGCGATTTCAAACTGCAAACCGAAAATCGCACCCTGAACGGCAATCATATTCGGGGTAGCATTTCCTTTGTTCATGCGGAAGAACTCAAAATTCCCGCAGAAGTCAAAAATGTAAAACTTCTTCTTGTCCTCACCATCCAGAAGCCCCGGACACAGGCGGGTTCCGCGACCGATCATCTGCCAGAATTTTGCCTTGCTCAGAACCTTTTTGAAAAAGACCAGATTCAGAACCTCCGGCACATCGATGCCGGTGTCCAGCATATCCACCGAGATGGCAATCTGCGGCAATTTCTTCGGGTCAGAAAATTCGTCAATGGCACTCTGCGCATAACTAAGCCGATTGTCGATCACCATGGCATAGCCGTTCATGTGCGGATATTCCTGATTGAACACTTTGAGGATTTCTTCTGCGTGGTCGTGGCTCTTGGCAAAAATAATCGTTTTTCCAATTTTGCTGCCGTAGTCGATTTTCAAGGCGTTCTGCATCACGACATTCAAGACCTGCCGAATGGTGTCCTTGTTGAACAGCCAGCTGTTCAGAGCAGATGCATCAATGCTGGCCGGCAGGTTGCCGTTTTCATCCTCAAAGGTGTTTTCGTAGGCTTCCCGTTCTTCGTCCGAAAGTTCATCGTAGGTGATGCCTTTCTTCATGAACTTTACTTCGCTCTCCACCGAGAGGAAGTCAACCAGAAAGCCATCCTTGACGGCCTGCGCCAGCTCATAACCATAGGTGGGCACACCGTTTTCGAGGTCAAAGATCTCGTAGGTGTTTTTGTCGATCTCATCCTTGGGTGTGGCGGTCAGGCCAACCAGCGGTGCATCGAAATAATGGAAGATGTCGCGGTATTTATTGTAGATGGAACGGTGTGCTTCATCGCAGATGATCATATCAAAGTGGCCACAGGTGAACAGCTTGCCCTCTGCATCGTGAACGGAATCAATGCAGTTCATCATGGTCTGATAGGTTGAGAACACGCAGTGTGCCGTAAAGTTGTCTTTGTCCTCGCAGAGATTCGTTACGGAAAGCTCCGGCAGGAGGTTGACAAAGCTGCGCTTTGCCTGGGTTACAAGGCTGTTGCGGTCAGCCAGAAACAGCACGTTCTTGACCCAGCCATGCTGCAATAATACATCCACCAGTGCAATGACGGTACGGGTCTTGCCGGAGCCGGTTGCCATGACGAGCAGGGCTTTCCGGCGGTTCTTGCGGCCAAAACTGTCGCAGACAGCCTTGATGGCCCCCTCCTGATAGTACCGTCCGGCAATGTTTTTGTTTACATCCACATTGGCAAGGCTGGTGCGCATGGCTTGCAGATTGAACCATTTTTCAAGGTCGCGCTTGGAGTAAATGGAAGCGACCTTGCGCTCGGGATAGATATTGTCTACAATGCGGGTATCGAAACCGTTGGTCAGGAATACCACCGGGCGGCGACCAAACTGCTTTTCGAGAATATCTGCATACAGCTTTGCCTGCTGACGGCCTACTGCAACATCCTTACAGGTGCGCTTTGCTTCGATCACAGCCAGCGCACGGCCATCATCGCCGTACAGGACATAATCTGCATAGCCGGTGCCGCTCTTGTTGGGCATCCCGGGCAGAGGGACCTCGTTGACCCAGTTTTTGCCCTCGACCCACCCGGCATCGGTTAGCATGGAGTCAATATACAGTTTCCGGGTCTTGTACTCCGAAAGTTCCAGCGGCTTGGGTACATAGGTGGGCTGCTGTGTTTCACGGCGGGCGGTCAGCTGCGCCTTGAGCTCGGCATTTTCCTTGATGAGTGTATCCAAGTCCACATCCGGCAGGGCAGGCTGTGCAACGGGTGCAGCAGGCTGTTGTGTGAGCAGGGAAGCGTCAAATTTCTTTTCCTGATAGCTTGTTCCGTAGCAGTACGCCACGAAATCAAGGAACAGAAACAGGTTTTCGAGGCAAAGTTCCGCCTGTTCCCGGCTGATGCTGCGGCTTCCGTGGGCGGCATCATTGCCGCGCTTGCGAATAAAATCCATCCGCCGCCACAAATCATCGTCTACAATGTCGTGAAATTCTTCTGTGCTCATCAGGCTGATGAGCTTATCATCCCACGGCTTGACGAGGGAGCTGTCCACCGAATACATCCATTTGACTGCAAACTCCATGGCGCGGCGGCAGTCCAGCACAGCGGTGGCCGCATCAATGGGCAGAATCCTCTCCGCAGCAATCGCGGCATCCGCAAAGCCGGAAAATTGCGGGTCATCTTTCAAAAAGTCAAAGTTGGTCAATTCTCACACCTCCCGGCTTCTATTTTGAACGATTTTCAGCCAAAATGCAAGCGTTTTGCGCAAAAAGTTCTGCGAACAATTTTGATTTGTCTACCTCGGCTGCAAAGGCGGCAAACTGGTTTTGGAGGGAAAGAGGAGGTATAACAAATAGGAATTTTCGTTGTGCGGTGATTGGAACCTGATTTCGTGTCGTCTGCTTCATATCCTTTGTATACTGACATACAAAGCCTTCACTTTGCATATAGGCTTTTAGATAATCGGGAACCATGCGTTCCTTATCACATCTATACGCTGTCAATGACGTTCCCAAAATCACCTTTTCATCGTCAGTATATAAAATAGCTACTGGGCCAACCGTTGCATTATGTGCAAATAGTACATCGCCATTTTGAGCAATTCCCTTTCGCAGTTTAGATGCTCTTTCCTCGGTAAGATGCTTCGCTAACTTCAAATTCACATCATTATGCACAATGCAGTTAGCGCTAATATATGGCACTCCACATTCTACAAATTCTTCATTACGAGGATAGTCGCTACCATGATTTCCGTCTAAATGATACATAATAGTTCCATCATCTATCATCTTTTGCAATGTTTTCACTTTAAAACCGAAAGGATTAGAAATCGGGTCACCAAACATCTCCACAAATCGAGCTTTGACAAGTTCATCCAGCATGGCAAGTTGTTCTCGGCGGTTTGAAATCACAGCTTCTACTCTTTTTAAGGTAGAAATAATTTCCTGTTGCTCGGTTTTATTATGCAAATTAAATTCTTCGGTTTTGTAATCTCGAAAATAGATGTGTGGAATGGTTGCACCCGAAAAATATTTTTCGAGGTGCATATATTTGACAGCATAGTATAGATATTCGGGTTCGATACAGTTTTTGGGTATAAGATACTGCATCGTGCCGATGATAGAGGATTTTTCAGGGAGAAGCATCGTTCTCCCAATGCCCGCACCGTCCTTCACAACAGCAACAGTTTGATGTTCCTGCTGATAGGTTTCCATGCTTCCAATACGACCTGATGCACCGTATACCGGATACTTTCCATTTTTATCAACGATGTCCTTTTGCATCAAGCTGGATGTCCCACGTTCGCAAACATCTTCAAGTTTGACTCGCATTGTTTTCTCCCACAAATTAGAATTGTTTCATTTCAAAAGTTCTTCCAAAGCGTCCATCTCTGCGTCGATCTTCTTTTGCAAATCACGCAGCTGTGCCATAATTTCCTGTGTGGAAGGATACTCCACCGGCACATACTCGGTCTTTTTATACTTGTTGATGGACAAATCATAGTCGTTGCCCGCGATCTCGTCTTTCGGAACAAAGAAGCTCTGTTCCGTGCGCTCACGGGTGGCCTCAGCCTCCCGGTTGTGGAACCGGGTGATAATATCGGGGATGTCGTTTTCCGTGGTCGGGCTGCGCTTATCGTCCAGCGAGAAGCCGTCGGCCTTCATATCGTAGAACCAGACATTATCCGTACCGCCGTGGCCGGTCTTGGTGAAAATCAGGATGGCGGTGGAAACGCCTGCATAGGGCTTGAACACGCCGGAGGGCATGGAGATCACGGCTTCCAAACGGTTATTCTCGATGATCTCCCTGCGGATCGCCTTGTGTGCAGTGGAAGAGCCGAACAGAACGCCATCCGGGACGATGCAGGCGCAGCGTCCGCCGACTTTCAGCATCCGCAGGAACAGGGCGAGGAACAGCAGCTCAGTCTTTTTGGTCTTGCAGAGCTTGAGCAGGTCGGTGGAAACAATGTCGTAGTCCAGACTGCCCTTGAATGGGGGATTTGCCAGAATCAGGCTGTATCTGTCCTTGTCGGGGTTCTGGTCGCTCAGGCTGTCGCGGTACTCGATGAACGGGTTGTCCACGCCGTGGGTCATCATGTTCATAGCGCCGATGCGCAGCATGGTGCGGTCCATATCGAAGCCGTGGAACATGTGGTTCATGTAGTGGTCTTTGTTTTTGCGGTCAAAGAACACTTCCTGCTTGCGGTTTTCACGCAGATATTCGCCAGCGGCCACAAGGAAGCCCGCCGTGCCGCAGGCCGGGTCGCAAATCACATCATCAGCGCGGGGCTGCATCAGGTCAACCATCATGCGGATGATGTGGCGTGGGGTGCGGAACTGACCGTTGACACCCGCCGTTGCCAGCTTGGAAAGCAGGTATTCGTAGATGTCGCCGCGAATGTCGGTGTTGGAAAGCTGTGCCGCCTGCTCATACATTCCGTCCATGGCAGTCACGATTTTATCCAGCATCAGCGGCGTGGGCACTTTGAAAATGGCATCACCCATGTACTTGGCGTAGGCACTGTCCTTGTCGCCGTGCAAATTCTTGATGAAGGGGAACACCATCTCCTGCATGGTGGAGTACATTTTGCCTGCCGGGAAATCGTGGAAAACGCTCCACTTGAGCTGTGCTCCATCCACAGTGCGCTCCCCGATCTGTACCTCGCCCGCAAAGATGCTCTTGTAGGGCAGACCCAGCATAGCGGCTTCTTTGGCGTGGGTGTTGTCGCTTTCATCGAGGTCGTGAATGAACATCAAATAGGTCATCTGCTCGATCACATCCAAGGGATTCGTCAGGCCGCCCGTCCAGAAAATCTCCCACAGGCTGTCAATTTTGCTTTTCAGTTCTCCGGTTACCATGTATGTTCCTCCTGCGTGTCGAGAAAATAAGCCCGACAAACAATAATTTGTTATACTGTTATTATACCGTTTCTTCGGGATCGGTTCAATCTGCAAAAGGGGGAAGCCCGGAGTTTTCTACCTGTCTCTTATACACATCTCCGAGCCCACGAGACGTAGAGGAATCT
>ENA-OZKH01000092-OZKH01000092.1-human-gut-metagenome-genome-assembly--contig:-NODE-92-length-36897-cov-7.074806_pt1 | contig 36897 bp, 44 predicted proteins | sample MGYA00244180_ERZ653758 | MGnify/ENA primary metagenome ERZ653758 (study PRJEB26926, sample SAMN06165252) | human gut metagenome | biome: ENVO:00009003; feature: ENVO:2100002; material: ENVO:00002003...
TCCATGTCACTTTGAGTGCCCACACAGATTGTCTGATAAATTGTTAAAGAGCAGTGCCGCTTCGTTTTCGCTGCGGCGCGGGGTGTGCATATTACGCTTTCCCGCTTCAGAGTCAAGCATTTATTTTCGCTTATCTCTGCTGACCCGGCGGCGTGTGTGCCGTTGTTCCGTGTCAGTGGAGGCGCATTATAGGGGGTAATTCTGAAGCTGCAAGGATAAAGTGAAAATTATTTACTGACTGCTCACTTTCCAGGCAATTTGCATCCCAGACCTCAATTCTGGCCTGGTTTTTAAACAAAAACGAGCCGCAAGCGGCCCGTTTTTGCGTTTTGTGACTTACTGCACTGCCACAATTTTGTCGTCGTTGGCTTCCAGACGGATAACTTTGCCCGGAATCAGCTCCCCGGAGAGTATCTGCTGCGCCAGTGGGTTTTCGATCTGTTGCTGGATTGCGCGTTTCAGCGGACGCGCCCCATAAACCGGATCGTACCCATTTGCGCTCAAGAGCTTCAGCGCATCATCGGAGATGTGAATTTCATATCCACGCTCTTCCAGACGTTTATACAGACGCTGCAGCTGAATCTGCGCAATCGACGCAATATGTTTCTCACCCAAAGGATGGAACACTACCACTTCATCAATACGGTTAATGAACTCTGGACGGAAGCTATGGCTTACCACGCCCATCACCAGATCCTTCATATGGCCGTAGTCCAGTTCACCGAAACGTTCCTGAATCAAATCGGAACCCAGGTTCGAGGTCATGATCACTACCGTGTTACGGAAGTCGACCGTTCTCCCCTGTCCGTCAGTCAGCCGTCCATCGTCAAGAACCTGCAGCAGAATGTTGAACACATCCGGATGCGCTTTTTCCACTTCATCCAGCAGGATGACGGAATAAGGACGACGGCGCACCGCTTCTGTCAGGTAGCCACCTTCTTCATAACCCACATATCCTGGAGGCGCACCAACCAGTCGCGAAACGGAGTGTTTCTCCATAAACTCGGACATATCGATACGCACCATCGCGTCATCGCTGTCAAACATGAAGTTAGCCAGCGCCTTACAGAGTTCGGTTTTACCGACCCCCGTAGGCCCCAGGAACAGGAACGAACCGATCGGACGATTAGGGTCAGACAACCCTGCACGGCTACGGCGAATCGCATTAGAGACCGCTTCAACCGCCTCGTTCTGACCAATCACGCGCTGATGCAGATCCTGCTCCATGCGCAGCAGTTTGTCGCGTTCGCTTTCCATCATGCGCGCAACCGGAATACCGGTCCAGCGAGCCAGCACTTCAGCGATCTCCTCATCCGTTACTTTGTTTCGTAACAGACGCATCGTTTTGCCTTCCGACTGCGTGGCGATCTCAAGCTGTTTTTCAAGCTCAGGAATTTTGCCGTACTGCAGTTCAGACATTCGCGCCAGGTCACCCACACGACGCGCTTGCTCAATGGCAATTTTCGCCTGTTCCAGTTCAGCTTTAATTGTCTGAGTACCCGAGAGTGATGCTTTTTCCGCTTTCCACTCTTCTTCCAGCTCAGAGTACTGACGTTCTTTATCGTCCAGTTCTTCGTTGAGCATATCCAGCCGTTTCTTACTGGCTTCATCAGACTCTTTCTTCAGTGCCTGCTGTTCCAGTTTGAGCTGGATGATGCGACGGTCGAGCCTGTCCAGCTCTTCCGGTTTCGAGTCAATCTGCATACGAATGCTCGAGGCCGCTTCATCAATAAGGTCGATTGCTTTATCGGGCAATTGACGGTCAGCGATATAACGATGCGAAAGCGTGGCCGCTGCAACAATCGCCGGGTCAGTAATCTGCACATGGTGGTGCAGTTCATAACGTTCTTTTAGCCCACGCAAAATCGCGATGGTATCTTCAACGCTTGGCTCAGCAACAAACACTTTCTGGAAACGACGCTCCAGCGCAGCATCTTTTTCGATATACTGACGGTACTCATCCAGCGTGGTAGCCCCTACGCAGTGAAGCTCCCCACGAGCCAGGGCTGGTTTCAGCATGTTACCGGCATCCATCGCGCCGTCCGCTTTACCTGCGCCGACCATGGTGTGCAGTTCGTCAATAAACAGGATGACGTTGCCTTCCTGTTTCGCCAGGTCGTTAAGCACGCCTTTCAGACGCTCTTCGAACTCACCGCGGTATTTCGCCCCGGCCACCAGCGCCCCCATGTCGAGCGCCAGTACACGACGACCTTTCAGCCCTTCCGGCACTTCACCGTTCACAATGCGCTGCGCCAGACCTTCGACGATGGCGGTTTTACCGACCCCCGGCTCACCAATCAGCACCGGGTTGTTTTTGGTACGACGCTGCAGTACCTGGATAGTACGGCGAATCTCTTCATCACGGCCGATCACCGGGTCAAGCTTGCCCTGCTCGGCACGCTCGGTCAGGTCGACCGTAAATTTTTTCAAAGCCTGACGTTGGTCTTCGGCTCCCTGATCGTTCACGCTTTCACCTCCGCGCATTTTCTCAATCGCCTGAGTCACATTGGCGGTGGTTGCGCCGGCAGATTTCAGCAGGTCGGTCAAGGTACCGCGTGATTCAAGCGCCGCCAGAACAAACAGCTCTGACGAAATAAAGTTGTCCCCACGTTTTTGCGCCAGCTTGTCGCAAAGATTCAGCACACGCACCAGATCCTGAGACGGCTGAACGTCGCCACCGGTACCTTCTACCTGGGGTAAACGGCTCAGAGCCTGATCGATGGCGGTGCGTAACTGGCCAGCATTAATGCCGGCAGACGTTAATAACGGACGTACCGATCCCCCTTCCTGATTCAGCAAGGCGCTCATTAAATGAAGAGGTTCGATGAATTGGTTGTCGTGCCCCAGTGCAAGGGACTGGGCATCGGCGAGAGCAAGCTGGAATTTATTAGTAAGACGATCCAGACGCATAACTCCTCCCATAACAGGTCAAATTTGCTACTGGAGATTAAATGAGGTCATCCCTCAATTATTCAAGGTTAATGACCTGAATTATGTGAAAAGAAAACGGCACGTTCCGGATCGTCTTGATTCTTTAGGTTATATCAGCCAAATAAAACTTGCCATACGACCTGTCGTCTTGTCGCGGCGATAAGAGAAAAAATCACCCTTTTCGGTGAAGGTACAGCGATCGCCGCCGAAAATCTGCGTCACGCCGACATTATTCAGGCGCTGGCGGGCCAACAGGTAAATATCGGCCAGATATTTTTCACCGGCAGGAAGGAAAGCATCCGCGGCTTGCAGATCTTTCTCCATAAAGGCTTCGCGGACCTCGGGTCCCACTTCAAACGCACGAGGACCAATGGCCGGGCCGAGCCAGGCCATGATATTCGCAGGGTCATCTTTAAAGCAGGCGACGGTCTCTTCGAGCACACCTTCACACAGACCACGCCAGCCCGCATGCGCTGCTGCCACCTCGGTACCGGCACGGTTACAGAACAGAACCGGCAGGCAATCGGCAGTCATTACCGCACATACCGTTCCCGGGGTATCACTGTAAGACGCATCGGCCCGTTTAGACGCATAGGGTTCGCCCGTTAACGGCAGTACCGTTTTACCGTGAACCTGTTCCAGCCAGACCGGTTTCGACGGTAAATTCCCGGCAGCAAACAGGCGTTTGCGGTTTTCTTCAACGTGCTCCAGGTTGTCACCACAGTGTGCGCCGAGATTCAAAGATTCCCACGCGCCCTGGCTCACACCGCCGATACGGGTTGAACTGCAGGCAGCCACGCCCTCAGGCAGTGGCCACTCCGGGACAATCAGTTTGGTCATAACCAGTCCACTTGATCTTTATGTTCTTCAAAATCAACACGCATGGCGTCAATAAGGTCGACCATATCCTGTGGGATCGGCGCGTGCCATTCCATCTGAATACCGGTGATAGGATGGTAAAGACGCAGCATCGTTGCGTGCAGCGCCTGGCGATCAAACTTACGCAGTACGCTAATGAACTCATCCGATGCACCTTTTGGCGGACGCGGACGACCACCGTAGACCTGATCGCCCACCAGCGGATGGGTAATGTGCGCCATATGAACACGGATCTGGTGAGTACGACCGGTTTCCAGACGCAGACGCAGACGCGTATGAATGCGGAAGTGTTCCATAATGCGGTAGTGCGTCACCGCTGGCTTACCCATCGGATGCACCGACATATGGGTACGTTTGGTTGGGTGACGGCTGATAGGTTCTTCCACCGTACCGCCAGCGGTCATGTGACCAATGGCCACCGCTTCATATTCGCGGGTGATTTCACGCAGCTGCAGAGATTCCACCAGACGTGTCTGAGCTGGAACGGTCTTTGCCACCACCATCAGACCCGTGGTGTCTTTATCCAGACGGTGAACGATGCCGGCGCGCGGAACATCCACGATAGGCGGGTAATAATGGAGAAGTGCGTTAAGGACCGTGCCATCAGGATTCCCCGCGCCCGGATGAACAACCAGGTCACGTGGCTTGTTGATCACCAGGATGTCATCATCTTCATAGACGATGTTCAGCGGGATATCCTGCGGCTCGAAGCGGATATCCTCTTCGATTTCAGCATTGATGGCGACGGCTTCCCCACCTAACACTTTCTCTTTTGGTTTGTCCCAGATCTTGCCGTTTACCAGCACGCGCTGGTCAAGGATCCATTCTTTTATGCGTGAACGCGAATAATCAGGGAACAATTCGGCCAAAGCCTGATCTAAGCGTTGACCGAGCTGATTTTCGGAGACTGTTGCGGTGAGTTCTACTCGTTGTGCCATAAACTGCTTCTTCGTTTAACGTTGGGTTTTACGGCTTTGCCGTTTAATATAGTGTGCTATTGTAGCTGGTCTTAATCGGGAGCAGGAACAGAGTTTCTCCCGGACAAACATTTGAGGAAAGTCAAAACGTCATGACGCGCATGAAATATCTGGTGGCAGCGGCCACGTTGAGCCTGGCTTTGGTGGGCTGCTCCGGTTCAAATGAACAGGTCCCTGACAATCCGCCGAATGAAATCTATGCGACTGCACAACAAAAGTTGCAGGACGGTAACTGGAAACAGGCGATAACGCAACTGGAAGCGTTGGATAATCGCTATCCATTTGGTCCGTATTCGCAGCAGGTACAGTTAGATCTCATCTATGCCTACTATAAAAATGCCGATCTACCGCTGGCTCAGGCAACCATCGATCGTTTCATGCGTCTGAACCCGACTCATCCTAACATCGATTACGTCATGTACATGCGCGGTCTTACCAACATGGCGCTGGACGACAGTGCCCTGCAAGGTTTCTTCGGTGTGGATCGTTCTGACCGTGACCCGCAGCATGCGCGTGATGCTTTCAACGACTTCTCCAAACTGGTGCGCGGCTACCCGAACAGCCAGTACGTCACTGACGCGACCAAACGTCTGGTGTTCCTGAAAGATCGTCTGGCGAAATACGAATACTCCGTTGCGGAATACTATACCCGCCGTGGCGCATGGGTTGCCGTGGTTAATCGTGTAGAAGGTATGCTGCGTGATTACCCGGATACACAGGCAACGCGTGATGGCCTGAAGCTGATGGAAAATGCTTACCGTCAGATGCAGATGACCGCACAGGCTGACAAAGTGGCGAAAATCATCGCCGCGAACAGCAGCAACACCTGATATTGCCTCAATGCAAAACGGCAGCCTTCGGGCTGCCGTTTTTTTATGCGTTCAGAGATCAGCTGAAGCGGTTTAGCCTCAACACATCCTATCAACTATGACCGCAAATTGGGCCTTCCACAAGGTAAATATCACCTCTTCCTGCCCTGCCTCACAAAAAACATTCCCTGACAAAAACCGACAAAATAACGTGATCTAAATCACACATTTTGACATTAGGACAGGTATGCTGGAATCACCAAGACGGAAAGACAAGAGGTAAAATTTATGACAATGAACATTACCAGTAAACAAATGGAAATTACTCCGGCAATCCGCCAACACGTCGCAGACCGTCTCGCCAAACTGGATAAATGGCAAACACATTTGATTAACCCACATATCATCCTGTCCAAGGAGCCGCAAGGTTTCATCGCTGACGCAACTATCAATACTCCAAACGGCCATCTGGTCGCCAGCGCAAAACATGAGGATATGTACACCGCTATTAACGATTTGATCAACAAGCTGGAACGGCAGCTCAATAAAGTGCAACACAAAGGTGAAGCCCGTCGCGCCGCAACGTCGGTGAAAGACGCCAGCTTCGCGGAAGAAGTTGAAGAAGAGTAATCCTTTAAATTGAGTTTACCGCCAACGCGCCTTCGGGCGCGTTTTTTATTGACAGCGTGAAAACAGTACGGGTACTTTAACGGTATCAACGACAGGATGATTTCATGAAACACACACCGTTTTTCTTCGCATTCTTTTTTACCTTCCCCTGATTGGGAGGCGTTTCGTCGTGTGATAAAGAATGCGAAGACGAACAACAAGGCCTCCCACACCGGGAGGCCTTTTTTATTAATAACGATAAACGAGACAGGCAACACTATGACACCGGAAAACCCGTTACTGGACCTGCGAGTGAAAATCAGCGCACTGGACGAAAAATTACTGGCCCTGCTGGCAGAACGTCGCACACTCGCCATCGAAGTGGGAAAAGCCAAGCTGGACTCCCATCGGCCGGTGCGTGATATCGACCGTGAACGCGACCTGCTGGAACGCCTGATTCAGCTAGGCAAAGCGCACCACCTCGACGCCCATTACATCACCCGTTTGTTCCAGCTCATCATCGAAGACTCCGTTCTGACCCAGCAAGCGCTACTCCAGCAGCATCTGAATAAAACGAACCCGCACTCTGCACGTGTCGCCTTCCTCGGCCCAAAAGGCTCTTACTCTCACCTTGCCGCACGCCAGTACGCAGCGCGTCATTTCGAAGAGTTTATTGAAAGCGGCTGCGCAAAATTTGCTGATATTTTCAATCAGGTCGAAACCGGACAGGCGGATTACGCCGTCGTACCGATTGAAAACACCAGCTCTGGTGCCATTAACGACGTGTACGATCTTCTGCAGCACACTACGCTGTCGCTGGTTGGCGAGATGACAATTCCTATCGATCACTGCGTACTGGTCTCTGGCTCAACCGACCTGAGCCAAATCGAGACGGTGTACAGTCACCCACAACCGTTCCAGCAGTGCAGTCAATTCCTCAACCGTTATCCGAACTGGAAAATTGAGTACACCGAAAGCACTTCTGCGGCGATGGAAAAAGTGATGCAGGCAAATTCCCCGACGGTGGCCGCGCTTGGCAGCGAGGCGGGCGGAGCGCTGTATGGCCTGCAGGTACTGGAGCGCAACCTGGCGAACCAGACGCAAAATATCACCCGCTTCGTGGTACTGGCCCGTAAAGCCATCAATGTCTCTGAGCAGGTTCCGGCTAAAACGACGCTGCTGATGGCGACCGGGCAGCAGGCGGGTGCGCTGGTTGAGGCCCTGCTGGTTCTGCGTAACCACAACCTGATCATGACGAAGCTGGAATCGCGCCCGATTCATGGTAATCCGTGGGAAGAGATGTTTTATCTGGATATCCAGGCCAACCTGGAATCTGCATCCATGCAGAAAGCCCTGCGTGAACTGGGTGAAATCACCCGCTCAATGAAAGTGCTGGGCTGCTATCCGAGCGAAAACGTCGTGCCGGTTGACCCCGCTTAACGTTCGATAAAGCGGCTTTTCTTCATCCCTGCCACGCTAACGGGCAGGGTGAAGATGGCGCCGGAGAGCGGATACTGTGCCACTTCATCCGCATCCATATTTTCCCGCGTGGTCGTGATAAACAGGGTTTTCATATCCTCGCCGCCAAAGCAGACCATCGTCGGACAACGAACCGGCATGCGATGCTCTTCCAGTTGTTCCCCTTGCGGTGAAAAGCGTGCGATACGCCAGCCATCAAACATTGCGCTCCAGTAGCAGCCTTCTTCATCCATCGCAGCACCGTCGGGTATGCCCTCCCCCTCTTTAAAGCGGCGGAATATCTCGCGTTTCCCCGGCTCACCTTGCTCATCAAGCGGCGTGCGGTAGATAACGCCATTTGGCGTGTCAGAGGTGAACATCCACTGTTTGTCCGGGCTGAATGCCAGACCGTTGTGCCCGTGAATATCACACTGGATCACTTTCGGCGTCAGGTCATTATCGATACGCATCAGCATGGCGCCGTTGTAATCCCCCGGCCCCCAGAAGGTTCCCGCATAGAACCGTCCATGATGATCGGTACCTCCATCATTAAAACGCGCCAGTTGCGGGTTAGAGGGGTTATCACACACCTTGCGCTGAAGCAGACCGTGCTTGTCAGCAAGCCAGATGCCATTGCGCATCGCGACGATAAAGCCGCCACGCTCACGCAGAGCGAAACAGCCTACTTCTTCATGGAAAGAGAGTACCGTGTGTTCCGCGGTAGGCAGATGATAACGGTGGATCTCCCCCTCCAGAATATCTGCCCAGTAGAGCGCATGCTCTTCGGCACTCCACGTCGGACATTCGGGCAGATGCCCGGTGTAATTCAACAGCGGCTGCGGTTCGGCCATAACAGTTCCCCAAAATGAAAAAAGCCAGCATTGCTGGCTTTTAGTATATACATCATCGCATTACTGGCGACTGTCATTTGCCTGACGCAAAAGCGTGCGGCTCTCACTCTGAAAACGTTGCGCATAATCGCCAAACCAGTGCTCGACTTTACGGAAGCTGTCGATAAACGCCTGTTTATCGCCATGCTCCAGTAAGGTGATCGCTTCACCAAACCGCTGGTAGTAACGTTTGATAAGCGCCAGGTTGTTCTCAGAGGACATAATAATGTCGGCGTAAAGCTGTGGATCCTGAGCGAACAAACGCCCGACCATCGCCAGTTCCAGGCGATAGATCGGTGAAGAGAGCGCCAGCAACTGTTCAAGCTGCACATTCTCTTCCGCCAGATGCAAACCGTAGGCAAAGGTCGCAAAGTGGCGCAGCGCCTGAATGAACGCCATGTTCTGATCGTGCTCTACCGCGCTGATCCGGTGCAACCTGGCACCCCATACCTGAATTTGTTCCAGGAACCACTGATAGGCCTCCGGCTGACGACCATCACAGTACACCACAACCTGCTTCGCCAGGCTGCCACTGTCCGGACCAAACATCGGGTGCAGGCCAAGCACCGGGCCAGTATGCGCCGCCAGCATCGCCTGCAGGGGGCCATTTTTGACCGATGCAAGGTCAACCAGGATGCAATCTTTCGGCAACGGTGGAAGCTTGCCGATGATCTGCTCCGTCACGTGGATAGGCACGCTGACGATAACCATCCCCGCATCGGCCATCAGCGCTGGCGCGTGTTCCCAGTCCTCTTTTTCCAGAATGCGAACCTGATAACCAGAAAGCGTCAGCATTTTTTCAAACAGACGCCCCATCTGGCCCGCACCACCCACAATAACCACCGGGCGCAGGGACGGACAGAGGGTTTTGAAGCCCTTATCGTTTTCGCTGGAATAGGATTCCCGCATTACGCGACGCAAGACATCTTCAATCAGATCCGGCGAGACGCCCAGCGCCTGGGCCTCTTTGCGCCGCGAGGCCAGCATGGATGCCTCACGCTCCGGGACGTAAATCGGCAGGCCGTATTTGCTTTTTACCTCACCCACTTCGGCAACCAGAGCCATACGGCGCGCCAGCAGGTCCAGCAACGCCTTATCCACTTCATCAATTTGATCGCGTAACGCGGTCAATTCAGCAACCATAACTACCCTCTTAAGCCAGACGCGTCGCCAGCTGGCCGCTTACATCTTTATGGATCTCACGCAGCAGCGCGTCGGTGGTTTCCCAGCTGATGCAGGCATCCGTGACGGATACGCCGTGCTTCATTGCGCTGCGCGGTTGTTCAGATGACTGATTGCCTTCATGAATATTGCTCTCAATCATCAGACCGATAATAGAACGGTTGCCGTCTTTTATCTGTGCCACCACAGATTCCGCAACCGCAGGCTGACGACGGTAATCTTTATTCGAATTACCATGACTGCAATCTACCATCAGTGCCGGGCGCAGTCCCGCCTGCTCCATCTCTTTTTCACACTGTGCCACATCTGCCGGGCTGTAGTTCGGTGCTTTACCACCGCGCAGGATCACGTGACCATCCGGGTTACCCTGCGTTTGCAGGAGGCAAACCTGCCCCGCCTGGTTAATGCCAACAAAACGGTGCGGCATTGCCGCGGCACGCATGGCGTTAATTGCAGTGGCCAGGCTGCCATCGGTACCGTTTTTAAAACCAACCGGCATCGACAGGCCAGACGCCATCTCGCGGTGGGTTTGTGATTCCGTGGTACGTGCCCCAATGGCAGACCAGCTAAACAGGTCGCCCAGGTACTGCGGGCTGTTCGGATCCAGCGCTTCAGTGGCCAGCGGCAGCCCCATGCTGACCAACTCCACCAGCAGGCGACGCGCAATTTTCAGCCCTGCTTCCACATCAAACGAGCCATCCATGTGCGGATCGTTAATCAACCCTTTCCAGCCAACGGTGGTACGTGGCTTCTCAAAATAGACGCGCATTACCAGATAGAGGCTATCGCTGACCTCCTCCGCTAATGTTTTAAATCGACGAGCGTACTCAATGGCGGCTTCAGGATCGTGAATAGAACAAGGACCACATACCACCAGCAGTCGCGGATCGCGGCCAGCGATAATGTCTGAAATGGTCTGACGCGAGTGCTCAATTTGAGCCTCCTGCGCGACGCTCAGCGGGAATTCCGCTTTCAGTTGATCCGGAGTAATCAAAATCTGTTCGTCAGTGATATGTACGTTGTTCAGCGCGTCTTTTTGCATGATTGCGATCCTGTAAAGCTCGTTTGCGATAATTGTTTTCCTCGAAGAGGTGAAACAACGATACCATAACAAGTAAAGATTTCAATCCAAAATACGTACACTTTTCTTTACGAATGCCAATTTATTGCAAAAATCAGCCGCCATAGCCGTAAACTTTAAATTACACACCTTACTTTCCGTTACCAGGCTATGCTGAAGAAAAAAGGAGAATGGCTATGCGTTCAATTGCTCTGGTGCTGTTGTCGCTCATTTTATCGGGTTGCCAAATCAATCCTTATACCTTCCACCCGGACTGGACCAGCCCCAGCTGGTTTGATGCGGGTAAAGAAGACGCCATGAATGGTCTGCCGGTTAAAGATAACCAGACGCTGGCCGATAATTTTAATGATCCGCATGTTGATCGTAGTGAATATCTCCGGGGATATGCAGACGGACAGAAGAAAGTGTGTGAAGAAGGTTTTCTCCACGCCTGGGGATTAGCGGGCAAATCTTTTCCTGCCAGCTGCGATACTGCTGAAAATGCAGCAAAACTGCACGAGTCATGGCAAAAAGGCATGGATGAAAGCATGCGCTCCAGCAGACTTAATTAAGCCTCTTTTTATTCACCGGAATATAACAAAGTGTAGGATTTAGCTTAGGTCGAGGCAGGGAAAATTCTGACATAATGACGGCTTTGGTAAACAATGGTATTCTGCCCACAACTCTTAAGGACATCTATTTCCGGAGCGAAGTGGCGGATTCTGGTGAGAAATTTATCCTTGATCTCTTTTTTCCGACTCACTCTGGTGCTAATGCTGTTCCTTATGGTGGGCGCAGCGGCGGCAGGCACGTTCACCGAAACCGATAAATCGGTACGTTCGATCGTTTCAGGTATTGTGAGCTACACCCGATGGCCGTCACTTTCCGGCCAGCCAAAACTCTGTGTTTATGCTTCTTCTCACTACACGCATGCACTCACCAGCAAGGACGGGCAAAGCGAATTACCTTATACCCCCGTTATTGTGCGTAACGATCAGGAAGCCCTGTCCGCGACGTGTGATGCTATTTATTTCGGGGCGGAATCCCCCGTAAAACAACGTGAATTAATAAGTCAGTATCAGGGCAGAGCATTGCTATTAATCTCAGAGCAAAATCCGGAATGTATTATTGGCAGCGCCTTTTGCCTGATAATTGATCGCAACCATGTCCGGTTTTCCGTCAATCTGGATGCGCTGACTCGCAGTGGCGTGAGAGTCAATCCGGATGTATTAATGCTCGCACGGAATAAGCAGCATGGATAAAGATTTCACTTCAGCGCCACGTCCGACGTTTAAAAGAACACTCAGACGAATCAGCATGATAAGCGTCATCATCACGATGACATTAATATGGCTGCTCCTCTGTTTTGCCTCCGTCGTGACATTAAAGCAATACGCACAAAAGAATCTCGAATTAACCGGCGCCACCATGAGCCACAGCCTTGAAGCCTCCCTGGTGTTCAACGATTCAGTGGCAGCCAATGAAACGCTTGCCGCCCTTGGCAAACAGGGCCAGTTTGCCGTGGCTGAAGTCCTCAACGTGCACAAAAAACGCTTTGCGTACTGGTCGTGGAACCCGGCGGATAACAACGACACTCTGGGCGCACTGGTCAGCCGCTGGCTTTTCCCCGAGCCGATTTCCCAGCCTGTATTCCATAACGGCTCAACGATTGGCGAAATACGCCTTACCGCGCGTGACAGCCTGATAAGCCACTTCATCTGGATGTCGTTTGCCGTTCTCACCGGCTGTATTTTGTTTGCGACGGTGGTCGCACTGACCATTACGCAATCCTTGCATCACGGCATGGTTACAGCGCTGCAAAACATTACTGACGTCGTTCATGACGTACGCACTAACCGTAACTTCTCCCGACGGGTGAAAGACGGGCGGATTGAAGAGTTTCACCAGTTTGGCGAGGACTTCAACAGCCTTCTGGATGAAATGGAGGAGTGGCAGCTTAAACTGCAGGCGAAAAACGCCCAGCTATTACGCACCGCCATGCACGACCCGCTGACGGGTCTTGCCAACCGTGCGGCATTTCGTAACAGCATCGCGGCATTAATGAATGACCCCGCAGCAAAAACAAACTCGGCCCTGCTCTTCCTCGACGGTGATAATTTTAAGTTTATTAATGACACCTGGGGACACGCGGCAGGAGACTGTGTGCTGATTGAAGTCGCCAGAAGAATGGTCGAGTTCGGTGATAAGCGCCATCAGTCATACCGCCTTGGCGGCGACGAGTTTGCCATGGTGCTGTACGGCGTCCATTCAGAGCCTGAGGTTCAATATCTTTGTGCTGCCTTATCGCAGCAGTTTATCCGCCCGTTCGAATTGCATAACGGGCAAAAAGCATCAATGTCACTCAGTATTGGCTTTGCTCTGGCGTGGGAAAATGGTTCTGTGGAAGCATTACTGGAGAAAGCCGACCGCAATATGTACCTGGTTAAAAACCAGCGTACAAAAACGATAAATTAGAAGGGAAACGATATGTTAAAGCGATACTTCGCGCCGTTGTTATTAGCCTCAGTCGTGCTGGCAGGTTGCCAGTCACCGCCGCAAGGCAAGTTCACTCCTGAGCAGATTGCGGCGATGAAGTCTTACGGTTTTAACGAACTGAACGGCGACTGGTCTCTTGGCCTGTCAGATACCATCCTGTTTGATAAAAATGACGCCAGGCTGCGTGCGGAAAGTGAAACGCAGATCAAGACCATGGCCTCTCGCCTCGCGGCAACCGGCCTGAACCACGCGCGTATGGACGGTCACACGGACAACTACGGCGAAGAGCGCTACAACGAAGCGCTGTCATTGAAACGTGCAAATGCGGTAGCCGACGCCTGGGCGAAGGGAGCCAATATCCCGCGCAGCAACCTCACCACGCAGGGGTTAGGCAAAAAATACCCTGTTGCGAGCAACAGTACTGCAAAAGGGCGCGCTGAAAACCGCCGGGTTGCGGTGGTGATCAGCACGCCATAAGGTTATTTAACCGATGATTCTGCGAGCGACACGCCTGTTGCCGCTCGCCAGCGCAGCCAGTCGACCAGCACAAACAGGGCCAGACTCACACCCATCACCGGCATCGCCAGCCCCAGCAGGACACTCACTATCGCCGTGACGGCTCTTCCCCATCCCGATAGCGCCAGCCAGCTCTGACAGAGCGTCTGAACCGGGTTCACGACCGATTGCGCCGGACGACGCATCCACCACATCCGGTATCCCCAGACGATCAGCACGCACAGGGCAACACCGAACGCGATCAGCAACAGCTGATTGGCCAGCCCAAACAAGATCCCCATGTGGAAATCCACGCCCCAGCGGGTCAGTTTTGCCATTAACGGGAAATCTTCAAACCGGGTTCTGTCCAGAATGTGCATGGAGTGCGGATCGACCGCCACCGCATCGACCTGAGTCGGCCAGCTACGATCGATTTCCGTCACGGTCCAGGCCTGTTCAGCCGTTTTCGCCGGGCGGATTTCGAGCTTGCTGGCATCTATACCCGCCGTACGGGCGGCATGCAGGACGTCATCAAAAAGCGTCGGATCCATCACCATCCCGGGCATCATCATCCCGCTATGATGCCCCCGGTGCTCAGCGTGCTCGTCCATGATGGCAGGCACACCGGAGAGCGTAGTATTGACCTGCGGCGTAAGCCAGTTCATCCGGGCACGCAGTGTATCCACGTTACCGCCCGCCCACTGAGACCACGTCAGGCCTGTCGCTGAGAACAATAACATTCCCCCCAGCAACACCCAGCCCAGTGCCACATGCACACGACGGCGGTTCTGGAAACGGTTGTTCATCCGACGTTTTAGTCGGGTGTAAAACCACAGGGCGATTCCACCCAGCGCGGCAACCCACATCCAGGAGGCGGCCAGCTCGCTATAGAGACGCCCGACATCGCCAAGCATCAACGAGGTGTGCAGATAATCGATGGTCTGGCGCAACGGTAGAATGCCACTCGTGCCGTACACCGTCATCTCGCCCCGCACCTCAAGGCTCACGGGATCCACAAAGATAGCGCGGTTCTCCGACGGGCCAAGCGCAGGGTCAACGAACATCACGCGGGTAGTATCACCGTCAACCAGCCCCGGACGAACGGCATGCAGGCGCAGATCTGAACCCACGGCGTTTTCCGCCACGGCAATCTGCTCGGCCAGAGGCCGTGCCTCTCCCATTGAATCCGTGTGCAACGCGTGCCGGTAGAGCGCGTTTTCCAGCTGCGGTGTCGCCACATACAGCGTACCGGTCAGCGCGGCGAAGAAGATAAACGGGCCAACAAACAGCCCGACATAGAAATGGAGTCGACGCAGCAGGTTTCCCCATGCCGCGCGCGGAGTGCAGGTAGTCATACTTTTCCTTTTTAAGGCAAAAAGTTATCGATTTTTTTTAAAGGGAAAAAGCAGACTGCCGCGGCGGCGCGCGGGTATCAGGAAAGAGCCAGGGGAAAAAGTGCCAGTGGCTGACCGGCGGTTTCGGCGGTGTAACGCGACTCCTTTGCAGTACCACACTGAGCAGTACAATCAGCGCCAGCATCATGCCCGGCACATGCGCTAACAGTACACAGTAGCCACACGCTTCCGCATGGTCGACGGGCATCGAGTGCGGCATATCGCCATGGTGTTCATCCATCGACATCATGCTCATGTCATGATGCATTCCCGGCATGGCGCTCATGGGATCTTTTTGCAGCGAGATGGAGATAAGCGGCGCAACCACGATCAGCAGGATCGCAAACAGCGCGGTCAAAGCCGCTGCGCGTTTCCAGTTATGCCGATGCAGTACGTTATCCACTTTCCCTCCCGTTAAGAGGCCAGCATTGTAAATGATTTATGACGAAAGGGTTAATGCGAGAGGTGCGATGGAATAAAAAAGGGCCAGCCTTTCGGCCAGCCCTTTTTAACAGGATGTCGCTTAAGCGAATCTTAGTTCAGACGCTCTTTAATACGAGCAGACTTACCAGTACGCTCACGCAGGTAGTACAGTTTAGCTTTACGTACAGCACCACGACGTTTAACAGCAATGCTGTCAACTACCGGAGAGTGAGTCTGGAAGACACGCTCAACGCCTTCGCCGTTGGAAATTTTACGAACAGTGAATGCAGAGTGCAGACCGCGGTTACGAATAGCGATAACCACGCCCTCGAATGCCTGCAGACGTTTTTTGGAACCTTCAACAACCCATACTTTCACTTCCACGGTGTCACCTGGACGGAAGGAAGGTACGTCCTGCTTCATCTGCTCTTGTTCAAGTTGCTTAATAATGTTGCTCATAATTTAATCTCTTATCCTGGGTAAACTGATATTCGGGAGCGTATTACGCATTCCCATCATGTTCATGCTGCTGTTGCGCGTGTTCTTTTTTGAACTCGGCCAGCAACTTTGCTTGCTCTTCAGTCAGAGCCAGGTTTTCCAGAAGTTCAGGTCTTCTAAGCCAGGTTCGGCCCAGCGACTGCTTCAAACGCCAGCGACGTATCTCAGCATGGTTTCCTGACAGTAACACCGCCGGTACTTCCATCCCTTCTAACACTTCAGGACGAGTATAGTGTGGACAGTCCAGCAACCCATCAGCAAAGGAATCTTCCGTTGCCGAAGCTTCATGTCCCAGTACACCCGGAATGAACCGGGCAACGGAGTCAATCAGCGTCATCGCTGGTAACTCACCACCGCTGAGTACGTAATCGCCGATAGACCATTCTTCGTCAATCTCGGTTTGAATTACGCGCTCATCTATCCCTTCGTAGCGACCACAGACCAGAATCAATTTTTGATTCGTCGCCAGTTCGCTGACGCCCGCTTGATCAAGCTTGCGTCCCTGAGGTGACAGATAAATCACCTTCGCGCCTTCACCTGCCGCGGCTTTTGCTGTGTGAATGGCGTCCCGTAAGGGTTGCACCATCATTAACATCCCCGGTCCGCCGCCGTAAGGACGATCGTCCACGGTACGGTGCCGGTCATGCGTAAAGTCACGAGGACTCCAGCTCTGGATGTTCAGCAGGCCATTCTTTACTGCCCGGCCAGTTACCCCGTAATCGGTAATCGCGCGGAACATTTCAGGAAACAGGCTAATTATGCCAATCCACATAGCGCCGTCTTTTACCGTTTATCCGGAGAATTTAAAAACCAGGATCCCAATCTACTTCAATCGTTTGAGTAGCGAGATCGACTTTCTTGATAACCTGTCCATCGAGGAACGGAACCAACCGCTCCTTGATGCCAAATGCATCTTTCAGGTTTGCCCTAATGACGAGAACGTCATTTGACCCGGTTTCCATCATGTCGATGACTTTCCCCAGGCTATAACCTTCAGTGGTGACCACCTGGCAACCCATAAGGTCTTTCCAGTAGTAGTCGCCCTCTTCCAGCTGCGGCAACTGCGACGAATCCACGATAATTTCACAATTAGTCAGTGCATTCGCGGCATCACGATCGTCAATGCCTTTCAGCTTGATGATGATGTCCTGATTGTGGTGACGCCAGCTTTCCAGCTCGACCTCTTCCCACTTACCGGCTTTCTGGATAAACCAGGGCTGGTAATTAAAAATGCTATCAGCGTCTTCAGTGGAGGAAAACACTCTGAGCCAACCACGAATACCGTAGCAAGAACCCATTTTGCCCAATACAATCGGTTCAACAGGTGCTTTATTGCTCATCATGACCACCGTGACAGATTAAGCTGCTTTGTTTGCTGCTTTGATCAGCGTAGCAACGCGATCGGAAACAGTAGCGCCCTGGCCAACCCAGTGAGCGATACGATCCAGATCCAGACGGGTTTCTTCTTCAGAACCAGAAGCGATCGGGTTGAAGAAACCAACGCGCTCAATGAAGCGACCGTTGCGTGCATTACGGCTGTCAGTAACAACAACCTGGTAGAACGGACGCTTTTTAGCGCCGTGACGTGCTAAACGAATAGTTACCATAACATCCTCTTGTGTGAATAAAACAACCGGGCCCCATCGAGGAACGGAGCCCGGGTGTCATATTAAAAGCCCGAAAATTTTACTGATTTCTGGGGAAAATGCAATCAGCAGTTAAAACTCTGCTGCAAAAGACGGTCGGGGTGCGCTTTTCGGGCACACCCCGGCATTAAAATAGCCAACAGCCAGGCGATTAACGGCCAGGGAATCCTGGCGGCATCATGCCCTTCATGCCACGCATCATCTTCGCCATGCCGCCTTTCTTCATTTTCTTCATCATGCGCTGCATGTCGTCGAACTGTTTCAGAAGGCGGTTTACGTCCTGCACCTGCATGCCACAACCGGCTGCGATACGGCGTTTGCGGGATCCTTTGATGATGTCCGGGTTAGCACGTTCCTTGAGGGTCATCGAGTTGATGATCGCCTCCATACGCACCAGCACCTTGTCATCCATCTGCGCTTTTACGTTGTCAGGGATCTGGCCCATGCCCGGCAGTTTGCCCATCAGGCTTGCCATGCCGCCCATGTTTTTCATCTGACGCAGCTGCTCAAGGAAATCGGTCAGGTCAAAACCGTCGCCTTTTTTCAGCTTGCTGGCCAGCTTCTCAGCCTGGGCGCGGTCAACCTTGCTCTCGATATCTTCGATAAGCGACAGCACGTCGCCCATGCCGAGGATACGGGAGGCGATACGGTCCGGGTGGAATGGCTCCAGCGCTTCGGTTTTCTCACCCACACCGAGGAATTTAATCGGCTTGCCGGTGATATGACGAATCGAAAGCGCCGCACCGCCGCGGGCGTCACCGTCCACTTTGGTCAGCACTACGCCGGTTAACGGCAGCGCTTCGTTAAACGCTTTCGCGGTGTTCGCCGCATCCTGACCGGTCATGGCGTCAACAACAAACAGGGTCTCTACCGGATTGATAGCGGCATGCACCTGTTTGATCTCATCCATCATCGCTTCGTCAACGTGCAGACGACCGGCGGTATCCACCAGCAGCACGTCGTAGAATTTCAGCTTCGCCTCTTTCAGCGCCGCGTTAACGATGTCGACAGGCTTCTGGGCAACGTCAGACGGGAAGAAATCCACGCTGACCTGCTGCGCCAGGGTTTCCAGCTGTTTAATCGCCGCCGGGCGATAGACGTCCGCAGAAACGACCAGCACTTTTTTCTTGTGCTTTTCACGCAGGAATTTACCCAGCTTACCCACGCTGGTGGTTTTACCCGCACCCTGCAGGCCCGCCATCAGCACGACGGCCGGTGGCTGTGCCGCCAGGTTAAGCACCTGGTTCTCTTCGCCCATCGCCGAAACCAGTTCGTTACGGACGATTTTGACGAACTCCTGACCCGGGGTCAGGCTCTTGTTAACTTCATGACCAACCGCCTTCTCTTTAACGCGGTTGATAAAATCACGAACAACCGGCAACGCGACGTCTGCTTCCAGCAGCGCCATGCGCACTTCGCGCAGCGTTTCCTTGATGTTGTCTTCGGTAAGGCGTCCGCGGCCGCTGATGTTGCGCAGCGTGCGCGACAAACGATCGGTTAAATTATCAAACATTGTCTCTCGCCTGAGTAGAAACGTTGGGTCGCTGGCAGCGACACATACACAGAATTTTGCCGGAGTATAACATGAAGGCAGCTTTGTTGTTATGCAACGGTTGGAGCAGGCGTCACGTAACGTTATACTGCTTCTCTTTCTTATTAAGACAACTGTCGATGCCTATATGCCTGTTTTCGCACTGATCGCCCTTGTTGCCTACTCTGTCAGCCTCGCGCTGATCATTCCTGGACTGCTGCAAAAAAACAGCGGCTGGCGACGCATGGCTATTCTTTCGGCGGTGATCGCACTGATAAGCCATGCGTTCGCGCTGGAATCGCGCATTATCCCCGGCGATGGCAGCGTACAGAACCTGAGCGTGCTCAACGTCGGCTCGTTGGTCAGCCTGATGATCTGTACGGTGATGACCATTGTCGCCTCTAAAAACCGCGGCTGGCTGCTACTGCCGATTGTGTATGCCTTCGCGCTGATCAACCTGGCCCTGGCCACGTTTATGCCCAATGAGTTTATTACGCATCTGGAAGCGACGCCGGGAATGCTGGTGCATATCGGCCTGTCACTCTTCGCTTATGCAACGCTGATTATCGCCGCGCTCTATGCCATGCAGCTCGCCTGGATTGACTACCAGCTGAAAAACAAAAAGCTGGCCTTTAACCATGAGATGCCGCCGCTGATGGTGATTGAGCGTAAGATGTTCCACATCACGCAGGTCGGTGTCGTGCTGCTGACGTTAACGCTGTGCACGGGCCTGTTTTATATGAAAAACCTGTTCAGCGTGGAGAATATCGATAAAGCGGTCCTCTCCATCATCGCGTGGTTTGTCTATATTGTCCTGTTATGGGGCCATTATCATGAAGGCTGGCGCGGTCGTCGCGTGGTCTGGTTCAACGTCGCGGGCGCGGGCATTCTCACCCTTGCCTATTTTGGCAGCCGCTTCATACAGCAATTTGCTGGCTAAGTAACAAAGGAGTTCCCCCTGGAACACATCTCTACCACCACGCTGATCATTACGCTGATCGTCATGGTGGTCATCTCCGCCTATTTCTCCGGCTCGGAAACCGGCATGATGACCTTAAACCGCTACCGGTTACGTCATCGTGCTAAGCAGGGTAACCGTGCCGCCCGTCGCGTCGAAAAACTGCTGCGTCAACCGGATCGTCTGATCAGTCTGGTGCTCATCGGTAACAACCTCGTCAACATTCTTGCCTCTGCGCTCGGTACCATCGTTGGGATGCGCCTGTACGGCAACGCCGGCGTCGCCATTGCCACCGGTGTGCTGACGTTTGTGGTGCTGGTGTTTGCAGAAGTGTTGCCTAAAACCATCGCCGCGCTCTACCCGGAAAAAGTGGCCTACCCCAGCAGCTTCCTGCTGGCACCGCTGCTGATCCTGATGATGCCGTTGGTCTGGTTACTGAACATGGTGACGCGTGTTCTGATGCGGATGATCGGTATCAAAGCAGACGTCACCATCAGCAGCGCGCTCAGCAAAGAAGAGCTGCGGACCATCGTGCATGAATCACGCTCACAGATCTCCCGGCGTAATCAGGACATGCTGCTGTCGGTACTGGATCTGGAAAAGGTCAGCGTTAACGACATCATGGTGCCGCGTAACGAGATCGTCGGCATTGATATCAATGACGACTGGAAAGCCATCGTCCGCCAGCTGACCCACTCCCCGCACGGGCGTATCGTGCTGTACCGCGACTCTCTGGACGATGCCATCAGCATGCTGCGCGTGCGCGAAGCTTATCGTCTGATGACCGAGAAAAAAGAGTTCACCAAAGAGGTGATGCTCCGCGCCGCCGACGAAATTTATTACGTGCCGGAAGGAACGCCGCTCAGCACCCAGCTGGTGAAGTTCCAGCGTAACAAGAAGAAGGTCGGCCTGGTGGTCAATGAGTACGGGGATATTCAGGGGCTGGTGACGGTTGAAGATATTCTGGAAGAGATTGTTGGCGACTTTACCACCTCAATGTCCCCTTCCCTTGCGGAAGAAGTCACCCCGCAAAACGACGGCTCGGTGCTGATCGACGGTAGCGCGAACATTCGCGAGCTCAATAAAGCCTTTAACTGGCATTTACCGGAAGATGAAGCACGCACCATAAACGGGATGATTCTGGAAGCACTGGAAGAGATCCCGGCGGCGGGCACGCGGGTGCGCATTGAGCAATACGATATTGATATCCTGGACGTGCAGGACAATATGATTAAGCAGGTAAAAGTCCTGCCGGTAAAACCGATTCGGGAAAGTATTGCTGAGTAGAGAGTAGGCCGGGTACGGCGCAAGCCGCCACCCGGCACTACAGATGGCAAATTACGCTTTCGCTTTCGCCACGGTAACCATTGCAGCACGAATGGTACGACCGTTCAGGGTATAACCTTTCTGCATCACGCCAAGCACTTTACCGGCTTCAACGTCTTCTGATTCCACCATCGCAATCGCCTGGTGTACGTTTGGATCCAGCGGAACGTTGGTATCGCCAACCACTTCCACGCCAAACTTACGTACCACATCCAGCATGGATTTCAGCGTCAGTTCGATACCTTCGATCATCGCGGTGTTGTCCGGGTTAGCTTTATCAGCCACTTCCAGTGCACGATCCAGGCTATCAATCACCGGCAGCAGTTCGTTGATGAATTTCTCCAGCGCAAATTTATGCGCCTTCTCAACGTCCTGCTCGGTACGACGGCGCAGGTTTTCCATTTCCGCCTTGATGCGCAGAACACTGTCGCGTTCGCGATTCTGTGCTTCTACCAGCTGAGCTTCCAGATTCGCAATTTTTTCATCGCGCGGGTCCACCTGCTCAGCAGATGCGTCCGGCTCTACAGCCTCAACATCATCGTGCTGTTCCGTGATAATTTCTTCAGGGGCTTGCCCCTCAGGCGTTTTCTGTTCTTTACTACTCATGAATTTCTCCGCGTTTTTCTGCATTCATATCGCTAACTTCGCTTATTATGGGGATCAGTTTCCGGGATTCAAGGGAACAAGACAGATTGTCATCATTCATCAGGCACAAGGACCTCCAGAAAATGAATAATCATTTCAGGTGTATTGGGATCGTCGGGCATCCGCGTCACCCTACCGCATTGACGACACATGAAATGTTGTATCGCTGGCTGTGTAGCAAAGGCTATGAAGTGATGGTCGAACAGCAGATTGCCCAGGAGCTGCAGCTGAAGAGCGTCAAAACCGGCACGCTGGCGGAAATTGGCCAGCAGGCGGATCTCGCCGTGGTGGTCGGTGGCGACGGCAATATGCTCGGCGCGGCCCGAACGCTCGCGCGTTATGACATCAAGGTCATCGGTATCAACCGCGGCAATCTCGGCTTTCTGACCGACCTCGATCCGGACAACGCCCAGCAGCAGCTGGCCGACGTGCTGGAAGGTCATTATATCAGCGAAAAACGCTTTTTGCTGGAAGCGCAGGTGTGTCAGCAGGACTGCCAGAAGCGCATCAGCACCGCGATTAACGAAGTGGTGCTCCATCCCGGCAAAGTGGCGCACATGATTGAGTTCGAAGTCTATATCGACGAAATCTTCGCCTTCTCGCAGCGTTCTGACGGGCTGATTATCTCCACGCCGACAGGGTCGACTGCCTACTCCCTCTCTGCGGGTGGCCCGATCCTCACCCCTTCACTGGATGCCATCACCCTGGTACCGATGTTCCCGCACACGCTCTCGGCGCGTCCGCTGGTGATCAACAGCAGCAGCACCATTCGTCTGCGTTTCTCGCACCGCCGTAACGATCTGGAGATCAGCTGCGACAGCCAGATTGCGCTGCCTATTCAGGACGGTGAAGATGTTCTCATTCGTCGGTGTGATTACCACCTGAATCTTATTCACCCGAAAGATTACAGCTATTTCAATACATTAAGCTCGAAGCTTGGCTGGTCAAAAAAATTGTTCTGATTTTGCATCCAGTACTTTACTGTATATAAAACCAGTTTATACTGTATGAAAACACAGTCATGGTTTTTCATACAGGAAAACAATTATGCTGGCACAACTGACCATCAGCAACTTTGCCATAGTTCGTGAGCTTGAGATCGATTTCCACAGCGGCATGACGGCGATCACCGGGGAAACCGGTGCGGGTAAATCCATTGCCATAGATGCCCTCGGCTTGTGCCTCGGCGGCCGTGCAGAAGGTGACATGGTGCGCAGGGGCGCAAACCGTGCCGATCTCTGCGCTCGCTTCTCCCTGAAAGATACCCCTGCTGCCCTGCGCTGGCTCGAAGAGAACCAGCTGGAAGACGGACGTGAGTGTTTACTTCGTCGCGTTATCAGCAGCGATGGTCGTTCCCGCGGCTTTATCAACGGCACTGCAGTCCCGCTTTCCCAGCTTCGCGAGCTCGGCCAGTTACTCATTCAGATCCACGGCCAGCACGCGCACCAGCAACTCATTAAACCGGAGCAGCAGAAAGCGCTGCTTGATGGCTATGCTGGTGAGTACGCACTTACTCAGCGCATGGCGGAGCACTATCGCCAGTGGCATCAAAGCTGCCGTGAGCTTGCCCAACACCAGCAGCAAAGCCAGGAGCGTGCCGCCCGTGCTGAGCTTCTGGAATACCAGCTTAAAGAACTCAATGAATTTAGCCCGCAGGTGGGTGAATTTGAGCTTATCGACGAAGAGTACAAGCGCCTGGCTAACAGCGGTCACCTGCTCTCAACCAGCCAGAATGCCCTTAACATGCTGGCTGACGGTGAAGACGTGAACCTGCAGAGCCAGCTGTATAATGTTCGTCAGCTCATCACCGAGCTGGCCGGCATGGACAGCAAACTCTCTGGCGTACTGGATATGCTGGAAGAGGCCGCGATTCAGATTTCAGAAGCCAGTGACGAACTGCGCCACTACTGTGAACGTCTGGATCTCGACCCGAACCGTCTGTTTGAGCTGGAGCAACGCATCTCCCGTCAGATCTCGCTGGCGCGTAAGCACCACGTTACGCCAGAAGAGCTGCCTGGCTATTATCAGTCCCTGCTTGATGAACAACAGCAGCTTGACGATCAGGCTGACTCGCTGGAAACCCTGTCACTGGCGGTGAACCTGCACCATGAACAGGCGCTGACGACGGCGAAACAGCTGCATGAGATCCGTCAACATTACGCCCAGGAACTGAGTCAGCACATCACCGACAGCATGCACACGCTGGCGATGCCGCACGGCGTATTCACCATCGATGTCCGTTTCGAAGAGAACCATCTGACGGCGGAAGGTGCGGACCGTATCGAATTCCGCGTCACTACCAACCCGGGGCAGCCGTTGCAGCCCATCTCTAAAGTGGCTTCCGGCGGTGAACTGTCGCGTATCGCGCTGGCGATTCAGGTAATTACCGCACGTAAAATGGAAACCCCGGCGCTGATTTTCGATGAAGTGGACGTGGGGATCAGCGGCCCTACGGCGGCGGTCGTCGGCAAACTGTTGCGCCAGTTGGGTGAATCAACGCAGGTCATGTGTGTTACCCACCTGCCGCAGGTGGCCGGGTGTGGTCATCATCACTTTATCGTCAGCAAAGAAACTGACGGTGAAATGACGGAAACGCACATGAAGCCACTGGATAAACGCGCACGTCTGCAGGAGCTGGCACGCCTGCTGGGCGGCAGTGAAGTCACGCGAAATACGCTCGCGAACGCGAAAGAACTGCTGGCGGCATAAACTTTTTCGGGATCTCAGGGTCATAGAGAACAACAAAAACGCCGCCAGACCGGTTTCAAAGTGGGGCAAGGTCTATTATCATCGGCATATAACATATGAGCCGCGTTCTGCTCGGGCCCGAAAAGGAATCAAATCACTATGCGTTGTAAAATGCTGACCGCTGCCGCAGCGGTTCTTCTGATGTTGACCGCAGGCTGTTCCACTCTGGAGAAAGTGGTTTACCGTCCTGACATCAACCAGGGGAACTACCTTACACCTAACGATGTGTCCAAAATCCGTGTGGGGATGACACAACAGCAGGTCGCTTATGCACTTGGAACCCCAATGATGTCCGATCCGTTCGGCACAAACACCTGGTTCTATGTATTCCGTCAGCAGCCGGGCCATGAAGACGCGTCCCAGCAGACCCTGACGCTGACCTTCAGCAGCGCCGGTGTGTTGACCAACATCGACAACAAGCCTGCCCTGACCAAATAATCAGGTGTCAGAGATGCAAAAAGGTGCTCAATGAGCACCTTTTTTGTATTCCTTCATCCCCCTCGCCCCTTTGAGATCAGGCTTAAGGTGAAGAGCAAACTACTTACCCGATTTCTCCGCACGCTGGCGACGCAGCTCTTTCGGGTCGGCAATCAGCGGGCGATAAATTTCGACCCTGTCACCCTCATTCACCACATCAGCCAGTTTGACCGGACGGCTGTAAATGCCGACTTTATTTTTCGCCAGGTCGATGTCACGACGAAGCTCAAGGATGCCAGAAGCGCGAATAGCCGCCTCAACGGTCGCACCTTCTTCCAGCATCACACGCTGCAGATATTGCTTCTCCGGCAGCGCATACACCACCTCGACAGCTATCTTATGCGACACTGTAAACCTCTTTGGCGCGGGTCGTGAACGCCTGAACCATATTCGAGGCCAGCTCTTTAAAGATGCGGCCAAACGCCAGCTCAATCAGTTTATTGGTAAACTCAAAGTCCAGCTGGAACTCGATGCGACAGGCATCAGCGCTGAGGGGGGTAAACTTCCAGCCACCCATCAGGGTTTTAAACGGACCATCTACCAGATGCATCAAAATACTCTGATTGCTCGTCAGCGTATTGCGGGTGGTGAACGTCTTGCTGATCCCCGCTTTGGAGACATCGACCGCCGCCGTCATCTGCGTCGGGCCAGACTCCAGCACTCGGCTCCCGGTACATCCCGGAATAAATTCTGGATAAGACTGAACGTCGTTCACTAACTGATACATTTGTTCCGCGCTGTATGGAACAAGCGCAGTACGGCTAATCTGAGGCATAGCATTTCCCATGGTCACACAACCGACAAATAATAACATTTATCACCTGTTAAAAAAACGCTAAGCCTCATCTCGTGCTAATATAGCGCGTTAGACCTCACAGGACGCAATGAGGTGACTTTTTGAAATCAGATTACCGATGGCTTTACGATACTTATGACGAAGAAAAAAGCACATAAACCAGGCTCGGCGACCATTGCGCTCAACAAGCGTGCTCGCCACGAATATTTTATTGAAGAAGAATTCGAAGCTGGCCTTGCATTGCAGGGCTGGGAAGTAAAATCGCTGCGCGCCGGGAAAGCCAACATCGGTGATAGCTACGTGATCCTGAAAGATGGCGAAGCCTTCCTGTTCGGTGCCAACTTCACGCCGCTGACCGTCGCCTCGTCACACTACGTGTGTGACCCAACGCGTACCCGTAAGCTGCTGTTGAACAAGCGCGAACTGGAGTCCCTTTATGGGCGCATTAACCGTGAAGGCTTCACCGTGGTTGCCCTGTCGCTGTACTGGAAAAATGCCTGGTGCAAAGTGAAAGTTGGCGTCGCGAAGGGTAAAAAACAGCACGACAAACGTACCGATCTGAAAGAGCGCGAATGGCAGCTCGACAAAGCACGTATTATGAAAAACGCAGGACGTTGATTCTGCGCACTTATTGTACTATTCAATAAGTTAGCGTTCCGGGCTGGTATCCAGGATCTAAAATCTGGTATACTCAGTTCAACACTATTGGGGCTGATTCTGGATTCGACGGGATTTGCGAAACCCAAGGTGCATGCCGAGGGGCGGTTTGCCTCGTAAAAAGCCGCAAAAAAATAGTCGCAAACGACGAAAACTACGCTTTAGCAGCTTAATAACCTGCTCTGAGCCCTCTCTCCCTAGCTTCCGCTCTTAAGACGGGGATTCAAGAGAGGTCAAACCCAAAAGAGATCGCGTGGAAGCCCTGCCTGGGGTTGAAGCGTTAAAACTAATCAGGCTAGTACGTTAGTGGCGTGTTTGTTCGCAGCTGGCGTGCGAATGTAAAGACAAACTAAGCATGTAGTACCGAGGATGTAGAAATTTCGGACGCGGGTTCAACTCCCGCCAGCTCCACCAAAATTCTCCATCGGTGATTACCAGAGTCATCCGATGAAGTCCTAAGAGCCCGCATGGCGCAAGCCCTGCGGGCTTTTTTGTGCCTGTCGTAGTCCGAGAACATCCGGCTAAATCCAGAGAAAATTGGTACACGTTTAGGTAAACGCTATACTGTGGTCCATTAAACGTTTACCAATTATGGAAGGGATCCAGACATGGCGCGCATCACACGCCCCCTCACTAACAACGAAATAAACCCCGTGAAAAAGACTTCACCCTTCATGATGGTGATGGCCTGTTCTTGCTCGTCAAAACCACCGGTAAAAAACTCTGGCGCTTCCGCTATCAACGTCCGGTCAGTGGCAGCCGAACCAATTTGAGTCTCGGCTCATATCCTGCCCTTACTCTCGCATCAGCTCGTCATATACGCGACCAGCACTTAACCACACTCGCGCAAGGGAAGGATCCGCAACAGCAACAAGAGCAGGCATCAGAACAACGTCAGATTGAGCTGGATAGCATTTTCTCAACAGTGGCTGCAAACTGGTTCAAAATGAAGAGCAAAAGCGTCACTGAAGACTACGCGAAAGATATTTGGCGCTCTTTAGATAAGGACGTGTTCCCCGCAATAGGCACGACGCCTGTTCAGGAGATTAAGGCGAGAACGATTGTTGAAGCATTGGAGCCAATCAAAGCGCGTGGTGCATTAGAGACGGTTCGCCGCCTAGTGCAACGTATTAATGAAATCATGATCTACGCCGTCAACACTGGCCTGCTTGATGCAAACCCGGCATCTGGTATCGGAATGGCATTTGAGAAACCGAAAAAGCAAAACATGCCGACGCTTCGACCAGAAGAATTGCCAAAACTCATGCGCTCTTTGGTAATGTCGAATCTCTCAATTTCGACACGCTGTCTAATTGAATGGCAGCTCCTGACCCTTGTGCGTCCTTCTGAAGCTTCTGGCGCTCGATGAGCAGAGATCGATCTCGTTGCCAAACTCTGGACGATCCCAGCCGAGCGGATGAAGGTCAAGCGTGAACACATTGTTCCTTTATCGCCTCAAGCGTTAGAGGTTTTGGAGATCATGAAACCTATTAGCCACCATCGTGAACATGTTTTTCCTAGCCGAAATGATCCAAAACAGCCGATGAATAGCCAAGCGGCTAACGCAGCTCTTAAGAGGATTGGCTTTGGCGGTAAACTTGTTGCTCATGGTTTGCGTTCAATAGCAAGTACTGCTATGAATGAAGCAGGATTGAACTCTGATGTCATTGAAGCTGCGTTAGCTCACAGCGATAAAAACGAAGTTAGAAAGGCATATAATCGTTCGGTATACTTACCCCAACGAGTTGAATTGATGGACTGGTGGGGGCTATACTGCCAGAACGAAAAGATAAACAATAAACTATTAAGGAAAATTGATGTCATCTCTTGATGCATATTTTCGTGATGTTACTCATCACGAATTTGTTTTAGATACAGCTTTTAGAACTCAAAAGCTAGATGATGTTGATAAACAGACTTGTAATTGTCCAATACCCGAACTTCATGAGCTTGCACCTTTAATTATTGCTCAGAAGGATTTCTCATACCCATATTTATCCAATACTCTTGTTCTTACTCTACAAGATGCTCAGTACTTTCCTCAGGGTAGTAGTAACCCAACACACCTATGCCTCTTGTTCAACGCAACAGACAGGAACGGTTCAACTACAGTTCTGAGGAATCCAAAACGGAAAACAAGAAGAAAAATAGAACCAGATCATAAGGATGGAGAAGGTTACGAGTTCTCTTCTCACATTTTAATTTCTCTTTCAGGCCTTAAAAGATCCTACAAGGCAGTAATAAGCCGTGCACCAAAAATCTCAACAAACTTAATAGAGTTGTTTTTTAACAAAATTTTATTCCAAATCTCACGAACTAATACAGAAATTTTCTCTATTAATGCAAAAACCAATGCCACTGATACATCTACGGGTAAAACTAAAAAAGTTTTATACAAACCCGTAGCCGAATTACGTGGAACATTAGATATAGAGCTATTCAATAAAATGAACAGTGGTGGCTTATCGGAGGTTACGCTGATAAGATATGACACTGGGACTATCAATGTCCCTGATATGAATGGGGTAGTAATTCCAATTGAAAGCACAATGAAAATAAAACCAGTACAGCAATCTAAAGATGTAATTTCCTGGCTAAAAGATATTGGTGGACATTTTAATAAAAAGACAAATGGTAATTACAAAGACATCAGAGTCAAATATTATGATGACAATAGTAAAACGCGAACTGTAACAATGCACACTAATAATATAAAATTAGAATCACTTGAAAAAACCTTTATCAAAAGAAGTGTAATTGATGGCTTCAGTTCGCGCTTAAGCAACTCATATGATAATATAGACGCAGAGATTACAATTAAACTCCATAGCATTTTATGAGGTTACAATGTACATAATACATCAATTATTTAGACCATTTGGATACCTAAGCATAAAAGGCGTCAATGGAAAATTCATATATGATTGGTTAATCCCATTCATTTTATCGGTTTTATCAATGGGTTACTTCTATGGCCTGACCACGCCATCCATTTCTTTAAGCAATGATGGTTTTTTCAAAAACACCATATCATTCATTTCCATTCTGCCGGGATTTTACATCGCTGCTTTAGCCGCCATCGCTACTTTCAATAGAAAGCAAATAGATGATCCTTTAATTAGCGATAATGGCACCCCTTACATTTATGTAAAAGGAGTAAAAGAGAATGGAAAACCATATCGAACAAAAGAAGATATGACACGCAGATTATTCCTCTGCATGTTATTTTCCTTTCTCACTGCTGAAAGTATTGTTCTTATTATGTTACATAACTTTGTGTCACCTCTAATATCGACAGCAACAAATATTTATTGCTTAGCATTTTATTCATTTGTTTTCTTACTAATTCTTTGGCAGCTGTTAGTGACCACTTTTTTTGGTCTTTACTATCTCGGAGATAGAATCCATCTAAATAACTGATTGTAAATTCGATAAGGGATGGTGTGGTAACTCCATTAATGACCCCCGCACCATTTCCAACATTTTTATTTCTCCCAATTTTCCTCATATCGATACACAGTCACGTAGCACAAAGTATAAATTAGCCTAATACTTGGCGCGCAATGCTCTCCCCGCCACGCCTGCCCGCTTAAGAGGTCGCTTTTAATGCAGGTGCATTAACGGCCTCAAGGCTCGCCAGTGCTGGCGCTGGCGGGGCATTGCGTGTCGGCAAGACGAATGCAAAACCATGCACCTTAGAATGCATGGCTTTTTTACGGAAAAATGGCGGGATTTTAGGGAATTATTGAGCAGTCTACTGTGCAGCCAGTTCTGCACGACGGCGGGTGTAATTCAGGCTCTGTGCGGGCGTGAGTTTTTAACGATTATCATCGCGCGAAGCCACGTCAGGCCTGAATCGGATGGCCGTTAAAATGTCATTATCCTGTGCCGAATAATTAATTTTTTCACCGGCGGGCAGCCAGACCTGTAGCGCCTCACGCAGATAATCGACCGAGTGCTGCATGGCGCAGCGCTGAATGGCGGAATGCTGGCCGGAATAATTCATCAGCTCCGGGGCAAGGGCGGCGGCCAGCTCCGCGCCGTGCGCCTGCATAAAATCATTCAGACGGTTGCGGATGCTGATGCGCTGCACCTCCTCATGCGAGCGGATATAACGCCCGGCAGCCTGTTTAATTTCCCACTTTTTCACGTCGATAATCTCGCGCAGCGTTTACAGGCTCCGGCCGCTGTGGCCGCTGCCTGCAAGCTGTTCGCGGTATGCCTGTTCAGCCTGCTTTAGTTCTTCCCTGCGTTGCAGCCAGGTGGATTTATTTGCCTGACAGGCCTCAAAGGCTTTCTGTAGCGTCAGTGTGGTCACGTAAGTTTCTCCTGATGACTAGCCGTGCTTACGCACCGGCACGGTTAACGGTGGCCGCCGGTGCGGGTACAGGGATAACCGGTTCTGTCGCCGGTGAATGAATAACCCGTCGATAGATTCAAGCGTGCGGAACGTGGCCGAGCACTCGATGTTCATGCACTGGTGATAGCGCTGTTTGACGTTATCGGACAGATACCGACTGGTGCGGGAATGCGCGCTGGTTTTGCAGAACGGACAGTGAAACATGCTTACTCCTCCGCTTTTGTCTCGCCATTTTCAGCCAGTTTTCTGGCGAGCATGGTTCGCTTGAGCGGGCTGCGTAACAGTTCCATATCCACGCCGGTAATTTGCGGCCGCTGCATACCCGTCACGGATAAGACCGGCTCCTATTTGATATCGAAGTGACACAGACTGCCCTGACGGTTGAAGGCATCACGCAGTTCACCGATGGTCACAGATTGCGGTGCGCTTTCCCCATTCATTTCCAGGGCGCGAATGCGCAGTAGGAAAGCGCGAATAAGCGCGACGGGAACAGCGTTGATAGCTTTAACCCATTCCGCCCCGGCGTAAGCGGTAAACACTTCGCCATGCGCAGAGCGATATTTATTGCCGGTGGAGCAGGCATTCAGCATGGCGCGTGTCCGGTCGGTCTCCAGTTCCGCAATCAGGCCGGTGAACTCGTCGGCCAGCTCGCGGCTGGCGATACGCCTGCTGTGCTCAGCTTTCATTTCAGGAGTGAGACTGCCGCGCAGGTCACTGAAGCGGCTACGCCAGTCCTGTTCCGCTTCTGCGCTCTCATCGAGGGCGGTCTGCCGTTCTTGCTTACAGCGTTCAATGGACGTATCAATTTCTTTCAGCACCTGCATGCTGGCCGCGTGCATGTCTCTGGCCGCAGTAAATGCACTCAGCTTGTCGGTGATGCGCTGGCTGCTCTCTACGGACTGTTGAGCGGCTACATTCTGCAGGGTGGTAATGACTTTTTCATATTCAGGTTCTAATTATGTTCAACCTCAAATGATTCTGCCCTTCATCACACAACATCTCGATCCATTGCAGCTGTGGCATTTCTGGCACAAACAGCACTCAAAACCCGGCAGGCCAGAGAAAGGTCCTGGCAAAACCTTACTCTCCATTTGTTTATTTACTTATAACTATTCACCAATGCTCACCTTTAATAAAAATATAGATAAAACAGTAAGGTAAAAGGTGAACAGTTGAGGTTCTGATTATTTAACTCGTAAAGCTACATTCTCCTGGAGGTGCCAGTGTCTATTCACACGCTCAATTTATCCAGGCATAAGTCTGGAAAAACTCAGTAAATCAACATCCTTAACAGAATCTATAGTTCCGGAATTACACCACCCGCGTATACTGCATTCACGCCACCGAAAAACACCTCAACGCAAAAGGATTCGCACCCATGACAGCGTCCTCAAACCGCATCGTAAGCCTGGCTATCGTGGCTCTCACGTTTTTGCTCAGCGGCTGCGTTTACCATGATTATCCCTCCCCTCGTATTGAGGGCACATTGAATAACGCAGGAAAACCGCTGCCCCGGGTAACCGTTTCGTTAGTGGAATTCGACCGACAAATTGCCACGACACAAACGGATAATAACGGGTATTTTTCTTTCGTACCGCAGGGAGACTGGCATGTTTTTATACCCGTCGGACCGCAAGATCGCCTGAGTAGCTGGACACTGACAACAATCGACCCTCAGGGACAAAAACGCGATATTTACACCTCCCGACGCTTTGGCGGGCCTTTTTCAGGCTATTCCAGGAGCGACAGCGTGAAACTGTTCTGCGAACTCTCCCCAACAAGCGGCGAGAGTCAAAATATATTTTGCGAAGCTCAGTGAGTTAATTAACTTTACTCATGGCCAAAAGCCACCAGTAATAGGGATATGCACGCCCCTGGTACACGCCCCTGGTATACGGCATTGAACCTGAAAGTAATTAATTCCTCTGCGTAACTAAATACGCTTCACGGTATAACGCCAAAATAACATTACAGTTTTTTCCTAAAGCCACACCGCTTCGTCTGTGCCATGCTGAATCACGCTCATAACCGATAACGTTAAATGAGGATATTATGAAAAAAACAATTATCGCATTATCTGCCGTTCTGCTGGCTTCCCCAGTATTTGCTGCTACCACACATGCAACTGACGATACCGTCGCTGCGGCGAAGGCAAACGCCAACGACGCGAAGCAAAAACTGCACGAAGAGCAGAATAAAGGCGAAGAGCTGAAGCTGAAACAGAAGCATGCTGCAGAGGGTAAAACCGAAAACTTAGGCAGCAAGGTCAGCGAAGATTCCCAGAAAGCCTGGCATAAAACCAAAGAAGGCACCGAGAAAGGGTGGGATGCCACCAAAGAAGGTGCTGAGAAAGGCTGGAATAAAACCAAAGAAGGTGCCAGCGAGCTGGAAAAGAAAGTCACTGAGTAATCCCTCCGAAAGGCCGCAGACGCGGCCTTTTTTATTCCCTCCTGCCCTGCTTCCTGCAGACTAAACTTGTCTCAGGGGGACTCCATCATGAACAGCGAACACACCGCACCTGAAACCCAGGGCGTTACCGTTGAATTACTCTCCGTCGTCGATCTGGGTCCGGAAATAGCGGGCATGGCCGGGCGCCAGCTTCGCATGCGCAGGGTCACTCTCGCTCCCGGCGCGGTCTTTGGTCCGGTGCATAATCATATCGACAGACCCGGCACCGTATTTATCCTTGAAGGTACCATCACCGATCATCGTCACGGTATTGCGACTGATTACGGTCCCGGTGTCGGCTGGCCGGAAGATCACAACACGGTCCACTGGCTGGAAAACCGGGGTCCGGTAACCGCCGTCGAGATCTCGGTGGATATTATTAAGACGTCCTGACGCCTAAAAGCCGAATAGATCCCCGGGGTTGCGCGTTAACGCCTTGCCACCCCTAAAGAGATCCTGAGATGCTGCGACGCCTGGTTATTCTGTTCGTGTTGCTCTGTCCGCTGGCGCAGGCCGCCCCGCAGAGCTATACCATTGATACTGAAAACACCGCCATTCGGTTATCCTGGCACGCCTTCGGGGGGATCCTCTCCTGGGCCAGATTCAGTGGCGTCACGGGTTCCGTAACGCTTAACCCGGATAAGGATATCGATGACCATATTCATGTCACCCTTCCCGTGGCTACCCTGGTTGCCTCAAACAGCTTGCTCACCTGGCAACTGAAAAGCGACATGTTTTTTGAATCTGAACGTTATCCTGTTATCGAATTTATCAGCTCACGCGTGGTCGCTCAGGGTTCAGGAACGTTCAGGGTGTTCGGAACATTGATCGTACGCGACATTGCCCGCCCGGTCATTCTGGACGCCGTCGTGAAAGATCCGCACGCGCCGGTCCTCACGCTGGATGCGACGACGACCATTTCGCGCGCGGCCTACGGCATGGATAAATTTGCGCTGGTCGTTGATGACAGGATTGCCATCACCATTGCGATTCAGGCTAACGGCATCCCGTCATCCTGAAATCAGGCTTTGCAGCTGCTCTGCACTGCCCCGCAACTGTGGGAGCGGGTTGCGGCCGATCAACACAAACTGATATCCCGCTTTCTGCCACCACACCAGGTTCATGTCGTGCCGCTGTTCCTGTTGAGCGGCTGTCGTTGTCTGCTCTGTCGGGGAGATACACAGCGCCATTGGGCCGTAGTCGGCATTTATCCAGGCTATTTGCGCGATAGAGGTGGTTTCATAGCGCAGCATGCGGACCATTTTAAGCTCTGCTCCATGCAGGATAAGCTGTGACGCCTGAAGTTGCAGGCCGATATCCTGCGCTGCCCGTTCCAGCCCACGCTGCAGAACATGCGGCGCGCTGTCCATATCCAGCAATGTCTCTACGCTGTAAAGCGACATGTATTGCGCTTCGAGGTCACGAATATGGGCGTTTTCATCAGAAGGTGCGAAAGCGGGTCGCAACCCATATCCCACGCCGGAACCGACCACCAGGAAACTGACCGACGCGGCAATGAGTGCGCGCCGGCTTACGCCAGCCGGGGTAGCGGGCTTCGGATCGGGCAGTTCCGCCAGCCGGGCCTGCATCTTCTCCAGAGGAGCATCATCCAGCATAGCGGCAAACGCGCCGGGATAATCCGCATTGCTTTTCATTAACTCGGCGGTCCGCCCGGAGAGGCGCTCGTCACGTCTCAACTCTTCTTCAAATTTTTGCGCGTCGGCATGACACATCTCGCCATCTATCCATGCCACGATAGCCTCATCGTTATAGGGCGCTGTAAAACGGTGCGCGTTCAAGAGCGTTTCTCCTTAACCGGGGGCAAGGCATCGGCAGACGCTGCCAGCGTTGCCCGTGCCGTCGCCAGTCGGCTCATTACGGTACCGATCGGCACCGCCAGGGTGTTCGCGGCTTCCTGATAGGTAAAGCCTTCGACATACACCAAAAAAACCGTGTTGCGCTGGGCTTCCGGGAGCGCGTTGACGCGCTGCATCACCTTCAGGTAATGCAGGCGCGTCTCATCCTGTTCACGGGTATCCGGTGCCAGAAGCTCGTCGCTGGCGACAACCCCCTGCCCCTGACGAACATGGCGTGCCCGAAGCTCAGAGATCCAGATGGAGTGCAATATCGCAAACAGCCACCTGTCAATACGCGTACCGGGCATGTACTGACTGCTTTTTTCAAGCGCGCGGACGCAGGTGGACTGAACCAGCTCTTCGGCGACATCCCTGTTTCGCGACAACACCAGCCCATAACGCCAGAGACGTGAGAGGTGTGCGGCTAACTGTTGGCGAACCTCACGGGTAGCGATGTGTTTTCCCTCCACGAGAAAATCAGGATTCCGGATGTCCGTTAATGGCAGCCTGCAGGTCACGGTACTCTTCACAGGACTGGCCGCAAATACCGGCAATCACTTTCAGTTGCTCTTTGGCCAGATCCAGCCGTCCTTTGACCATCCACGCCTCGCCCAGGTATTCACGGGCTTTGGCATAATCCGGGGCGATAGCCAGCGCACGCTGGTAGTAACCGATACCTTCATCCGTACGACCCAGTTTGCGGGTGGCATACCCGCGATAGTTCCATGCTTCAGCCGTGTTGTTATTTTTTAGCGAATCAAGAAGGTTCAGCGCCGCCTGGTACTCACCTTTTTTAGCAAGGTGATAGGCATAGTTGGTTTTGTCCTGATCGCTAAGGCTGCTGCTCTTATCGGGCACACATTTCTGAGTTGCACTGTCATACACCTGTCCGGACGGACAGTCGGGTGTTTTACTCTCGGTACTATTATCGCCCATCGCCAGCGCGAGAGGAGACAACAGGGAAAAAATCAGCACCGGGATCAAACGCACAGAGGTCGTGTTCATAAAAGGCTCCAGGATGAATGGGAATGACGTCAGTAAACGCGTGAGCGATGCATTTTATTCATTACCGGGCTCCTCTTTTTTTCTCAGAATCATGTTGACGTCGTATCCCCATTAAATGTTGAACGGGATATCTTATCTTTACTCCCTGTTAGTTATTATTTTTCTCTCAGTAGCAGAATCCCGGCACCGCACAAGAATATATTTTTAATTAATTACTAACATAATATATGTTATATCAAAAACGTTACCCTAACTTAAACGCACATTAAGCCGGCATAAACAATAGCGTTTAACACCTGTCTCTTATACACATCTCCGAGCCCACGAGACGTAGAGGAATCTC
>ENA-OZKH01000097-OZKH01000097.1-human-gut-metagenome-genome-assembly--contig:-NODE-97-length-36184-cov-10.149658_pt1 | contig 36184 bp, 29 predicted proteins | sample MGYA00244180_ERZ653758 | MGnify/ENA primary metagenome ERZ653758 (study PRJEB26926, sample SAMN06165252) | human gut metagenome | biome: ENVO:00009003; feature: ENVO:2100002; material: ENVO:00002003...
TGAAATATTGAATTTTCAAGGAACGAATCCCATTTTAGGTATGGGAAGTTTTAGTATTTAATTTCAATATCTTTGATCGGACTGCGTTCCATCGCCATCAGATAGTCTTCTTTTTCTATCTTACTCCAGTCTACTACCTGTCCGATCTGTTTTTTTAACATCATATCCAGCCAGATGCGCATGCTTCTTCCATTTCCTTCACGGAACGGATGCACAATGTTCATTTCCACATATTTTTCAACAATCTCATCAAATGTGTTCTGTGGCATTTTGTCTACATTTTTAATTGCTGTTTCAAGATACATAAGCGGTGCAAATCTGAAATTACCTTTTGATAAATTTACGGTTCGGATTTTTCCTGCAAAGTCATAGATATCATCAAATAAATATTTATGAATCTCACATAACGTTTGAAACTTTCCCGCCTCAAGTTTCTCGAGCATACCATTTTCAAACAGTTCTACTGCCTTCTTTTTACTGATACGTTCCTCTTCACGCGCGAGTTCTGCGGAACTTTTAATTCCAAGCTTATTTTCCAGCGCCATACAACATGTCCTCCATATTGGGATGTTCTCCCTTTAATCCTCCTCGATCACATGCATCTCCAGAAAATCAAAATCCACATGCTCAATAAAACAATCCTGCGTAAAACGTGTCTTTGCATGCCTCTTAAACTCTTCCACATTCGCATCTAACCAGATCGGTTTTCCAAGGTCAAATGCATAACATACCTCATCTAACGCCTTGAAAATTTTGTGCGTTCTCGTATCATCTGACTCATCTGTCACTGTCATATCCTTGATCAGGTGGGTACCCTTCATCATTTTAAACCAGATTCTCATGAATTGTTATCTCTCCATTTTTATCGTTAATCAGTGTCTTCTCTGCCGTCCCGTCTCATACATCAGAAGTGATGCAGAGATCGCCGCATTCAACGACTCCACCTGTCCCTGCATTGGAATCTTAATATAAGTATCTGCTAAATCTGCGATCTCATCCGACAATCCGTTTCCCTCATTTCCGATGAGAAACGCCGTCTTTTTCTTATAGTCCGGCTCATCATAGGAAAGCATACCCTTAAGGTGCGCCGCATAGACATTGACCTGCTGCTCTTTGAGTGATGAAATCGTCCCAGGAAGATCTTTCGTGACGAAAAAAGGAACACGATAAATGCTTCCCATCGTGGAACGGATTGTTTTCGGATTAAACAGATCCACGGTCGTCTGGTTCATGATCACACCCGTGATGCCTGCCCCCTCACCGGTGCGCACCATCGTGCCGAGATTTCCCGGATCCTGGATGCTCTCTAAGATCAGAAGATGTGTCTGTTCCCCTTTGAGCATTTCCTCTAATGCATACTCCGGTTTCTTTATCACACAGAGAATTCCCTGCGGTGTCTGTGTGTCGGAAACACTTTTAAACACATTGTCAGAGACGATCTCATAGCCGGTTTCATTCAAACGCTCCAGTACTTTTCTGTTCAGTTTTTCTTCCCCATGTTTTGGCGTGCAGGATTCCATGCAATCCTGCATATTGCCCTGCGTACATGTTCCATAAAAACTCTCGGAAACATAAACCTGTTTCACCCACTCCACCGGGGCCTCTAAAAACATTTTTCTTCCCTCTGCCACAAAAACACCCTGTTCATTTCTGGCTTTTGCTTTTTTCATGAGCAGTGTCAAATTTTTCATCTGCTGGTTTGATGTACTTGTAATCATAATTTCCCTCACTAAAAAATCCGTTATACCTGTCGCTAAGTATAACGGATTTCTCTCTAAAATGCAAAAATATATGATTCTATGTAAAATCAGATTACAGAGAAAGGTTCTTGCTGATCTCGTACTGATATTCCGGAATCTCTTTTTTCATTGCAAGTGCCTCGTCGATATCATAATCAACGAAATCACCATGACGGTATCCAACTACACGGTTTGTCTTTCCTTCGCAGAGTAAGTCTACTGCTAAGGCACCCATGGTAGACGCATATACACGATCTTTACATGTCGGGCTTCCACCACGCTGCATGTGACCTAAGATGGTTGCACGTGTCTCGATACCGGTTGCAGCTTCGATTCTCTTTGCCATACTGGAAGAATGTCCGATTCCCTCAGCATTTACGATGATATGATGCTGTTTACCGCGTTTACGGTTCTCGATGATGTGGTTGACTAATTTCTGCTCGTCATAGTCATATTTTTCCGGAAGTAAAATATCCTCAGCACCGTTTGCAATACCGCACCATAATGCGATATAACCAGCGCCACGTCCCATAACCTCGATGATACTGCAACGCTCATGGGAGGTTGATGTATCACGAACTTTGTCGATTGCTTCCATTGCTGTATTTACTGCTGTATCAAATCCAATCGTGTACTCGGTACATGCAATATCAAGGTCGATGGTTCCCGGAAGACCAATGGTATTGATTCCAAGTCCTGCAAGCTTCTGAGCTCCCTTGAAAGAACCGTCACCACCGATAACAATGATTCCGTCGATGCCATGTTTCTTACAGATCTCTGCACCACGCTGCTGTCCTTCTGCTGTTGTAAACTCCATACAGCGTGCTGTCTGTAAGATCGTACCACCGCGCTGGATGATATCGGAAACATCTTTTGCTTCCATATCAATGATCTCTTCCTGAAGAAGTCCTGCGTAACCTCGCTTAATTCCTTTTACCTTTTTTCCCTTTGCAATTGCTTCCCTTACAACTGCACGAATGGCTGCGTTCATTCCCGGCGCATCGCCACCACTTGTCAGCACACCGATTGTATTAATCTCTTTTGCCATTTATCGTTCCCTCCTAAAATAATATACCCATTTTTCTAATCTTTATTATTCTAATCTCTTTATTATTTCTTTTCAATGCTCTTTTCAACAATTTTTACATTTTTTTCGCCCAAAAATTCCGTCAAGTTACCAACAAGCTCCGGATTGATATGAATATTGTAATTTTGGCCTAATCTTTTCATGGCACGCGGCGAGGCAATATAGATCACAATCTCATCATTTCCGTCCGAACCATAAAGCCGGGAATACAGTTCTTTTTCCTTTTCTTCATATGATTCTTTTGTCGCAAACTGAAGCCACAGCTCCCGTTTGGTGTCGTCAAAGGAATAGATTTTTTCACAGATTAGTTTTCCGTTTTTATCTTCCTCGACATTGGCATGTCCTGCGACAAATACTTTTTCATCTTCGTTTAAATAGCGGCTGTATTTCTCGTAATCGCGCGGAAAAATAATAACTTCCACCGTTCCAAACAGATCCTCGACCGTGATGAATGCCATCGCTTTATTCTGCTTTGTGTATTTGATCGTCTTTTCGGTGATGATGCCCCCAATGACAACACTCTGGTTATCTTTGATCTTTACGGCATTCGTTTCTTCATCCAACATAAAATCTGCTGTCACGGCGCTGATATTTTTGCGCCATTTTTCCTCATATTCCTCCAACGGATGTCCGCTTAAATAAATGCCAAGGACCTCCTTCTCAAAACCAAGTTTGATCTCCTTGGTGTACTCCTCCACATTCGGGAAACGGACTTCATACGCCTTTTTTTCTTCCTCTGAGACAAGGTCAAACAAAGACATCTGCCCTGCAAGTGAATTTTTCTTTTCCTGGTTCAGGTTGTCGATCAGCGTATTATATACTAAGAGCATCTGCTGTCTGTTGCCGTCTAATCCATCGCAGGCTCCAGCTTTGATCAGGTTTTCGACCGCACGCTTATTGACCTCCCGCCCGGCAACACGGCTTAAAAAATCAGAAAGTGTGATATATTTACCGTTTGCCTCTCTTTCTGCTAAAATGATATCAATGACCTGTCTGCCGATACTCTTGATTGCGTACATGCCGTAGCGGATCCCATCTTTTGTTGCCAAAAAGCGTCCTTCTCCCTCATTGATATCCGGGGAAAGCACTTTGATCCCCATCTGACGGCAGGAATAAATGTACTCTGCAACTTTTCTTGTATTGTCGATCACAGACGTCATGAGTGCCGCCATAAATTCAACCGGATAATAATATTTTAAATACGCCGTCTGATAAGCAACCACCGCATAAGCTGCCGCGTGGGATTTGTTAAATGCATATTTGGCAAAATCGACCATGGAATCGTAGATCTGGTTTGCCGCCTGCTCGCTGATTCCGTTTGCGATACAGCCTTTGATGCCCTGCTCTTCATTGCCATAGACAAAGTTCTGACGCTCCGCGTCGATGACGTACTGTTTCTTTTTACTCATGGCGCGGCGGATGTTATCAGCCTGTCCCATTGTATAACCGGCGAGGTTCTGCACGATCTGCATAACCTGCTCCTGATAGACGATACAGCCATAGGTCGGCTCTAAGATCGGCTCTAATTCCTTGCAGACATAGGTCACGCTCTCCGGTTCATTTTTCCCTTTGATATATTTGGGTATAAAATCCATCGGTCCCGGACGGTAAAGGGAAATGCCGGCGATGACATCCTCTAAACTCTGCGGTTTTAACTCCTTCATGAAGTTTTTCATGCCCGCACTTTCTAACTGGAATACACCGTCGCATCTTCCGGTTCCGATCGAATCTAATACTTTTTTATCGTTATAATCAATGTTATCCACATCAATTTTTATTCCATGATTTTTTTCCACAAGTTTAACCGCATCACTGATGACAGTTAAAGTACGGAGTCCAAGGAAATCCATTTTTAACAGTCCGAGTTCCTCGATCGTTGTCATGACAAACTGTGTCGTGATCGTACCGTCAGAACTTCGCGACAACGGCACATATTCGTCCATCGCCTTCTGGGAGATTACGACTCCGGCGGCATGCATGGAGGTATGGCGCGGCAGACCTTCTAGTCTTTTCGCCATGTCGATGAGTCTTTTTACCGTCTCATCCGACTCGTACATAGAACGCAGTTCCGGGTTCATTATGAGTGCTTTGTCAATCGTGATATTGAGCTCGTTTGGAATATTTTTGGCAATCGTATCGCAGAAATTATACGGCAGATCCATGACACGTCCGACATCACGGATGACACCGCGAGCCGCTAACGTACCGAAGGTCACGATCTGCGTCACACAATCTTTTCCGTATTTCTCGATAACGTAATCAATCACTTCACTTCGTCTCTCATAACAGAAGTCAATATCGATATCCGGCATGGTCACACGTTCCGGATTTAAGAAACGCTCAAACAGCAGATTATAACGGATCGGATCAATATTGGTGATTCCTGTTGTATAGGAAACAAGACTTCCCGCAGCACTTCCCCTTCCCGGGCCAACCGGAATGCCGTGTGTTCTCGCATAGTTGATAAAATCCCATACGATCAGGAAATAATCGACGTACCCCATCTTCTGAATGACAGAAAGCTCATAGTCAAGCTTCGGCAAAAGCTCCTCATGCTTGTCCGGGTAACGTCTTACCAGCCCCTCATGACAGAGTTTGTTCAGGTAAGTCCACGAATCATACCCCTCCGGCACGTCAAAATGCGGCAGCTTGGTCACTCCAAATTCAATCTCCACATTGCAGCGGTCCGCGATCTTCTGTGTGTTGTCAATCGCCTGTGCCGCATATGGAAACAGCGCGCGCATCTCCTCCTCAGATTTCACAAAATACTGCCCGCCCTCATAACGCATGCGGTTTTCGTCGGACAGTTTTTTTCCTGTCTGCAGACAGAGTAAAATATCATGCGGCTCGGCATCCTCGGCATAAGTATAATGCACGTCGTTCGTCGCCACCAGTTCAATACCTGTCTCCTGGCTCATCCGCATCAGTCCTGCATTGACTGTCTTTTGTTCCGGTATTCCATGATCCTGCAGTTCTAAAAAGAAGTTGCCTTTTCCAAAACATTTTTCATATTTACAGGCAGTCTCTTTTGCCTCCTCATAAAGACCACGCACCAGGTAGCGCTGCACCTCCCCGGCAAGACAGGCACTTAAGGCAATGATACCCTCATGATACGTCTCTAAGACTTCCATATCCACGCGTGGTTTGTAGTAATATCCTTCCACGAAACCTTTTGAAACTATTTTCATCAGGTTCTGATACCCCTGATTATTTTCCGCTAAAAGCACCAGATGATAATAACGGTCATCCCCGTGTGAAAGTTCCCTGTCAAACCGTGATCCCGGCGCCACATAGACCTCGCAGCCTAAAACCGGCTTAATCCCTGCTGCCCTTGCTGCCTTATAAAAATCAATCACGCCGTACATCACACCATGATCTGTGATGGCGGCGCTGTTCATCCCGAGTTCTTTGACTCTTGAAACATATTCTTTTATCTTATTTGAACCGTCCAAAAGGCTGTACTCTGTATGGACGTGCAGATGTGTAAATGACATGCTTTGTTTCCTCCGCATTCTATTATATCGTCTCCCTGATAAATATTCAATTTTTTTCGCACATCTCATACAATCTCACAATTATATACACTACAACGCATAGCTTGACAGCAAAGTGTCAAGCTTACGTCTGAACAGCAGCAATTTTCTCTCTTTGTCTATCTGACTGCCGTGTCTGCCTATGCATCCTCTGCCGGCACTTTGTTTACGGTATCATCTTCCTGTACCAGAACCAGCGCAGAGATACCTTCGACAGTAACAGAACCTTCCGCCGTTCCAAGAGATCTGCATCCTGCCTTTTTACCATTGACACAGATATCCCACGTCCCGGCAGGTAAGTTTACTGTGACTGCATCCGGATTTCCATTATAGATGACTGCAATATTCTGTGCCGTTTCTCCCTGTACCTCACCCTGAATGGTATATGCTACGACATTTGCATCAAGTCCAGTCATAAAGGTAAGATTATTCTGAATTGCAGCGGCTGTTGTCATGCGCAGTGCACTGTGTGCCTTACGGAATGCGATCAGACCTTTATAATATTCATAAACATCCATTACGTTACCTTTATTATCCCACTTAATGCTGTTCGTTGCATCAGGGGAAGAATAGCTGTTCTCATCAAATCCAGTCTCAGACTTCTCATTTGGCTTAGAGCGAAGCATCTCTTCACCAGCCTGCATAAATGGTACACCCTGCGAGGTAAAAAGAACCGCGCTTCCCAGCTTATTCATCTTCACTCTGTCAGCCTCACTGTCATCTGCATTGGAAATGGCAAGCTTATCCCAGAATGTCAGATTATCATGACAGGATATATAATTAATACTCTGTCCCGGCTGTCCCGACCAGTTCGTACACTTATCACCAGCCTTTGTGAGCGTAACCTGCGAATGCGGGGTTGCTGCTACAACACTGAATTTAATGTTTTCTTCCATATTATCTTTGCCGCTTACAAAACCTTTGTCCAGAAAATCAAATACACTGCCTTTGATTCCATCACGGATATCATCACTGAAAGCACCCACACGATCCAGCCGGTAAATATTGTTCTTCGTTGCCTGCTGTGCTGCCGGCAATGCAGATTCTCCTCCAGTCCATCCTTCACCATATACCATAATGTCAGGATTCACCTGATCCAGTGCTTTTCTGACAGCCTTCATGGTATCCAGATCATGTACGCCCATCAAGTCAAAACGGAAACCATCTATATGATATTCCGTTGCCCAGTATACAACAGAATCTACGATATACTTGCGCATCATGGCACGCTCCGAGGCTGTTTCATTACCACAGCCTGAACCATCTGAATAATGATTGCCATTCTTTCTGTAGTAATAATCTGGCACTGTCTTCTGAAACCATGAATCTGCCAGATGATAAGTATGATTATATACAACATCCATATTCACGCGGATTCCATTTTCATGAAGTGTCTTAATCATCTGCTTCATTTCATTGACACGTACTTCCCCATGATATGGATCTGTACTGTAAGAACCTTCCGGCACATTATAGTTCTTAGGATCATAGCCCCAGTTGAACTGCGCTGTGTCGGGTTTTGTTTCGTCTACCGTAGCATAATCAAAGCTCGGCAGAATCTGTACGTGAGTCACTCCAAGATCCAGAATATGATCAAGTCCTGTAGCCAGCCCTTCCCTGTTCTTTGTTCCGCGCTCTGTCAGTCCAAGAAACTTACCTGCATTCCGAATCCCGGAAGAAGCATCGGAAGACAGATCACGAATATGTACTTCATAAATCACTGCATCTGTAGCATTATTAAATGCCGGTCTGACATCTGCATCAAATCCATCCGGATCGGTAGCTTGCAGATCAAGGATCTCACCTCTGTTGCCATTTACGCCTGCACTTCTTGCATATAAATCAACAACTTCATTTACTTTATTACCGATCTGTACTGAATAAGTATAATATACACCATTCAGGTCTCCTGTCTTTTCACACACCCAGGTTCCTTTGACATCTGCTGTCATTGGAATTGTTTCTATCAAATTGTCACCATCGCCCTGCTCATATAGGTTAAGCGATACTTTCCCGGCAGCAGGTGTCCATATACGAAATGTTGTCTTTTCTTTTGTATATACAGCCCCCAGATCGTTACCGTCATATACCAATTCATCATTAAAATAAGTAGAACCAATCTTTTTTTCATCGATACCATACATCCTTAATAGCCCTGTCTGTTCAAAGAATCATCCTGTTACCCGCCTAGTATACCTCTCCCTTTTCAGTTCGTCCAGTTAATTTTTTCGTTTTTTTTCGTAAATTATCCTATTTTGTCAAGTATACTACCGCTTCATACGGACGGATTTTTTCTGAAATATCTTTATAGTTTCCTATCAGAATTCCCCGGTTTTCTTTTACCATATCCGCAATAGAAGCCGGAACATCCAGTTCTTTTTCCGTGAAATTGCAGATTACCAGTATTTTTTTATTCTCGGATGATCTTGTATAAATGTAAAGATTTTCATCTGCATCTTCAAGTCCGTCGAACGTTCCATAAACGATCACTTCTTCCTCTTTGCGCAGTTCTATGAGTTTCCTGTAGTAATTGTATATGGAATCCGGATCTTCCACCTGAGCAGCCGCATTGATCGTTTTATAATTCGGATTCACGGCAAACCATGGCGTTCCCGTGGTAAATCCTGCATTTTCTGAATCATCCCACTGCATAGGTGTCCTTGCATTATCCCGTCCTTTCTTACTGATAATGTCCATCATCTGATCATGCGTATATACTTTTGTATCGGTAACAAGATCTATATAAATATTTTTTTCTTCTATATCGTCACATTCAGACACATCCGAAAAATGCATATTGGTCATTCCAAGTTCTTCCCCCTGATATACATACGGTGTTCCCTGCATCATGTGGAGACAGGTTGCAAGCATCTTTGCTGAAAGTTCCCTGTATTCCCCGGAATCATTTCCCCATCTCGAAACAACCCTTGGCTGGTCATGATTGTTCCAGTACAGACTGTTCCATGCTACTTCCTCTAACCCTTTCTGCCAGCGGTTTAAAACTTCTTTGAGATCCGGAAGATAAAGTTTCTTATCTGTCCACTTTCCATGTTCATCCGAATCCACATCCATATGCTCAAACTGGAATACCATGCTTAACTCTTTTCCATCGCTTCGCGCATATTTTTTTGCCTCTTCGAGCGTAACGCATGATGTTTCACCCACTGTCAGAAGGTTATACCTGCTTAATACTTTTTGGTTCATCTCCTGAAGATATTCATGTTCATGAGGTCCATTGGCTGTGACTGCACCACAAAAAGAATATTTTTCCCCTTCTTTTACCGGACCATCTTTGTATTCTTCCGGCTTGCTGATCAGACTGATCACATCCATCCGGAATCCGTCAATGCCTTTTTCACACCACCATGTCATCATATCAAAAACTTCTTTTCTTACCACAGGATTATCCCAGTTAAGATCAGGCTGTTCCGGCACAAACTGATGCAGATAATACTGTCCGGTTGTCTCATCAAACTGCCATGCAGATCCACTGAAATATGATCCCCAGTTTGTCGGTTCATGACCATCTACCGGATCTTTCCAGATATAATAATCGCGGTATTTATTATCTTTTGATTTTCTGCTTTCCAGAAACCATTTATGCTGGTCAGATGTATGGTTGACAACCAGATCCATTACCAGTTTCATTCCTCTTTGATGAATTTCTTTTAATAATTCATCAAAATCTTCCATTGTCCCGAACTCATCCATTATATCCTGATAATCGCTGATATCATATCCGTTATCTTTATTTGGAGATTTATAGATCGGGGATACCCAGATAACTGTGATACCGAGATTCTTTATATAGTCTAATTTTTTTATGATCCCCTGAAGGTCTCCGATTCCATCTCCGTTACTATCCATAAAACTCCTTGGATAAATCTGATAAACAACTGCTTCTTTCCACCATGCTTTCTGCATCTTTTTTCTCCTTATAAATCAGCGGTCATGATCTCAATGACTGCCAGTCTGATCTCTTTTTTTAAATTCGTCGTCTCAAGCTCGCCTAAGATATCTGCCAGATTTTTTCCACTACTTAAAAGCCGGTATGCAGACTCTTTTGCAAGATTACTGTCCTGTGCCTGATTCAGCAGATCATACACACGCTCCAGTGTATGGTTGTCATTTAATGTCAGTTTCTGTTCAAAAACAATTTCCACTTTTTCATCCACTGACACTTTCGGAATGTGGATTCTGATACATCCCTTCTTCCACTGATATTCATACGTTATTTTGATTTTTTTTCCACTTATGTATACTTTAGGCACTGCCTCTTTCACTCCACACAGTTCCACTGTATAATCCCGGAATTCCGGGATCAGATCTGTCTGTCCGGCTGCCCCTTCGATTGTGAACGCCCCTCTTTCCCAGTCAAAATGCATGGATGTAAAGCAACAGCTCCTGCCATCTTTATAATCCTCGGTCTCACCGTCATCCTCATAATGTGTATAATTGCCATCCGCTCCGCCATAGACTCTTATGATAAGTTCTTCCGGATTTTTCAGAAAATCTTTTCCGAACAACTCTTTCTGCATCGGAATGATGCCCCCTGCTTTTACAAGCACCGGAATACTGTTAATGCCGCGGAACATCCACATTACTTTCTCACCTTTATAGATCAATCCGGTAAAGAAATCGTGGTAACAGCCTTCCGGTATCCACGCTTTTACTTTTCCCTGATTTAAACTCGCTATCTGGTCACTTGTAATCGGTGCAACAATCATATCTGTTCCAAAAAGATACTGGTTGTTGCTTACTCCCTCAACAAAAGAATGATCCTGAACCGGATATGCCTGTTCCTTTTCCGGATAATCGTAATACATTGGTGCAATGACCGGGCGGTATTCTTTATATGCCAGATAGTTCATGGTGTAAATATAAGGCAGTAACTGATGCCTTAAGCGCAGGGCTTCTCCCATCGCATGTTCTACTTCCGGTCTGAAATTCCATGGTTCTTTTCCACTGAACGACATTTTAGTACTGTGCAGCCTGTTGATTGGGGAAAATGTCCCTAACTCATACCAGCGTGCCTCCATAACATCTGACCGGATTCCAAGCATATGTCCGCCTATATCATGACTCCACCATCCATATCCGATATTTGATGCCGTTGCTGTAAAATAAGGCTGGAAATCAAGAGACTCCCACGTTACAACCGTATCCCCGGAAAAACCTACCGGATATCTGTGAGAACCAGGACCTGCATAACGTGAAAATGTCATTTTTCTTTTTCCATCCCGTCCACTGTCAAGATAATGGTAATGATTCAGCATCCAAAGCGGATCTAACTCTTTCACTGCCGTATGTCCACCCTGCTGCCAGTCCAGCCACCAGAAATCAACTCCCTCTTCCTCAAGCGGATGATGTACGATCTCAAAATAATTTTCCAGAAACTCCGGATCTGTAATATCGAATTCAACCGGTTCTCCGGCTGCCGGATCCATTCCCATTGCCTCTGCCATTTCTTTATACATACTTTCGCATTCCCGGATACCGAGTGCCGGATGTACATTTAAAGTCACTTTCATTCCCCTGTCATGCAGATTATCCATAAAACTCCCCGGATCCGGAAACAGATCCCTGTTCCATGTATAACCGGTCCAGCCGGAACCATACTTCTTGTCAATATCTGTGATATGCCAGTCCATGTCAATGACTGCCACCGAAAACGGGATTTTTTCCGCTAAGAAACGATCCATCAGTCTCTGATACTCATCCTGTGAATACTCGTAATATCTGCTCCACCAGTTTCCAAGTGCATATTTTGGAAGCATTGGGACACGGCCGGTAACCCTAAAAAAATCTTTTACCGCGCCCCGGTAATCATGACCATAGGCAAACAGATAGAAATCCTCTCCTCCCTGTTTTCTCTCTTTGATCCAGCCATCCTCGGTAAGTAAAATCGTTTTTGAATCATCTAATACTGCAAATCCATCCCTGGAAAGAATTCCTTTTTCCAGTCTGATCCTGCCGTCTGCTTCATCGAGCGTACGGGCAGTTCCGAAAAGATTACGATCCTCTTTTCTGCCATAATACCATTCCAGATCACATCCATTGTCCGGTTTTTTCAGTTTCACACTCAGGATGCTCTCATCAAATGCTCTCTCATCATAGCGTATCCGTATGCTTTTTGTCTGGATCTCCAGAAAGTTGTTTTTCTGCTTTATCTCAAAAGGAACCTCTTCTAAATCCCTGTACCATATTACCTGCGAAGCCTCATCCACAAATGCACCGGATTCATTATATTCAAATCTGACCAGCCTGTCCGTCAGAAATGTAATACGGTAATTTTTTCCAAGAACAATATTCCGCGGATCTGCTTTTGGTCTTCTTTCACATATAAACTGCTGTTTCATCGTCTATTACACATCCTTTCGTATTTTTACATTTTGAAAAATCTTCTTTAAGAAAAAACTGTTGATCCATGCAATTCCTGAGATACCGATCAGAAACCAGATACCAAATGCAATTGGAATTTTTGAAATAATAAAAAATGGAAGGGTATTCAAACCCAGCATAAGCAATGTATATGGAATATTCGAGATTCCGAGCAATACGGCATTCCTCACAGTTGCTTTCACAGTATTCTCAAAGTAAGATTCCATTGGAAACGCGTAAGTAAAAATCTCTGCTACTATGATCCCGGCTGCGATCACAAGTATCTGCAAAGCATTCATCGTTCTGTCTGCAGCAAAAATATGATAATCCAGATATAGCATTGCGATCACCAGTACACCCACAAGATAAATGATCGTAGATGACCTGAAACTTGCTTTAAACAACTTCCAAAAATCCTTTATCAGATATCCTTCTTTTTTCTCCTGTATGCGAAAGATGCATCCATAAACGGCTGTTATGGATGCCCCTATCGTAACGATCGGAATACAAAAGAGGATTGCTAAAAGATTTAATCCAACCAGATCTGCGATCCGGTTTAATACCTTTACAAACTTTCCATCATTCTGCAGCATTTTTCTCTCCTATGCTCTTATGCCCGAAATTCGTTTTTTCCTTTGCTGACAGTTACTGTCTGACCCATGATCTCTGCCTCGAAATCTTCCCCTTCGTTTATAACTTCCACACCATCTTTGCAGACTGTGATATGAAGTTCGTTTCCTTTCCAGTAAAGAGGATATGTAAACTTCTCCCACTGTTTTGGACAATTTGGAGCAATACGGAGATGTCCGTCACGGATTCTTATTCCACCGAATCCCATTACCACATCCTGCCATACACCTCCCATATTTGCACTGTGGATTCCTGCATCAGAGGATTTCATCTCCTGTCCAAGATCGGTAAGTGCAGCACTCATGAACATATCATAAGCCTCTTTCTCCATACCAAGATCACATGCAGTGATACTGTGGATCGCCTTGGAAAGAGATGAATCATGCAGTGTTCTTGCTTCATAGTATACATAGTTCTTTGCCTTATTATCCGGTGTTGTGATATCTTCCATCTGATACAGAAGTTCTACAATATCAGCCTGTTTACCTGCCTGCATTCCCTGTACATCTTCCCCTGAATAATCATGAAAGACCGTTCCCACAACAGATGCATTCTTATACACAGAAAGATCTATTTCTTTTAGATCAAAGTATCCGTCAAACTGAGGAATAATCCCTGTTTTTTCATCCGGCTGCGGCAGATAAAGTTTCTTCATTTTATCTTTCAGTTCTTCCTCTAACTGTTCTAATGATGTACCCTCTTCCTGCATTAATTTCTGCATTTTCCCGTAGATATCTTTCTTCTCATCACGGATGCATGCAATTACCTGTGCTGCAAGTCTCATATTTTCATGTGCCATATAATTCGTATATGCATTATTATCCACATGTTCTTTGTACTCATCCGGTCCTATAACATCACGGATTTCATATCTGTTGTTTTCTTCAATCCACTCCAGACGGCTGTTCCAGAATCTGGCAGTCTCGATCGTCATCTCATAGCCATATCTATCCATGAAGTCCTGATCATCTGTTGCAGCATAATACTGCCACAGTGCAAAAATAATATCAGACGTAATGTGCTGCTCGATCACTCCGGTTAAACAGATCATCGGCTCTCCGGTATGAACATTGACACCGGTCACATACGGTGTAACTTCACCATCACTGACCCATGCCGCTTCCCACGGGTACATGGCTCCTTTGTAACCATTTTCGATTGCTTTCTTTCTTGCACCGTACAGTCCCTTATAACGGAATTCCAGAAGAGTTCTTGCCGTCTCCGGTTCTGCCATCTGGAAATATGGGAAAATAAATGTCTCTGTATCCCAGAAAGAATGTCCTTTATATCCTTCTCCACTAAGTGCCTTTGCACCAATACCAACCCGGTTATCTTCCCTGCGTACCATGATCTGAAGATGATAAAGTGCAAAACGCACCGCTATCTGTGCATCATCTTCTTTACTATCAATCTGAATGTCCTGTTTCTTCCAGATTTTCTCCCAGACTTTTTTACTTTCTTCCAAAAGAGTTTCATAGCCTTTTTCTTCTGCTTCTTTTAAATTATCAAGACCATCCCTGCAGACATTCTCTCCTTCCGGCTCTTTCCCTGATGCCACATACTCCAGATCTCTGCTGGAATGGACCGTTGAAATCTTCTCCACTCTTGCAGTCTCTCCCTGTGGAATGACAAGCTGAATTTCAGCGTGGATTTTTCTTCGGTCATCAATGATCTTAGATGCCGCATCTTCTGTATACTTTCCGCTCTGGAATACTTTATGTACGGTGCTGACTGCAATTGAAACTGCCGATTCTGTCGTGACCATACCCATTTGAAGAAATTTTTCTTCAAATGCACGCTTGGAAAATTCTGTGAGATGCTGTGCCCCATGATTTGTTACCTGTGCATCAATTCCGCTTACAACTTTTACTTTCATCTCGCAGTTTACCGGTTTTATTTCAACATATGCACCGATCACATGCACATTTTCATAAGATACAAAACGGTGGAAAGAAAGATGTACGATATCTCCATTTTTCCCTTTCCATAAAACGTTGCGGCAGGTTTCTCCTGTATAAAGGTTTAATGTTCTTGAATACTCTTTTATATTGTTCTCATTCATGGAAAAACGTTCCCCATTGAGTTCGATCTCCATGTTCACAATATCCGAAACATTCGGCAGTTCTGTCACTTCATCTTTACTTGCTTTATTGAATGTTCCTGTAATAAACATACCCCTTACGGTATTCAAATATTGTTCTTCGAGAGAATTGCGGAGTCCTAAATATCCATTTCCCTGTGTGAAAACAGATTCACATTTTCCTGTATATTTCTCATTGAAACTGGTTTCTTCAATAATCCAGCTTTTTTCTTTTTCTGTCCCTTTTCTGTAATTCATAACTGGCATAGCTTCATTCTCCTTTATTAACCTTTAATTCCGGATGCAGCAACAGATTCCTGTACCTGCTCCTGTGCAAAGCAATATACAATGATCGCCGGAACTACTACGAGTGTGAGTGCCGCAAACATTTTCGTGTAATCGTACGATAATGACTGGTTAAAAAACTGTAATGCAACCGGCAGCGTCCTGTTCTTCTCTGATGATGTAAGAAGTGCTGCATAGAAATATTCATTCCAGTTGCCGAGAAACATTAAAATTCCTGCGGTAGAGAGACCTGATTTCGCAAGTGGAAGATTGATCATAAAAAATGTACGGAAAAACCCTGCACCATCAATCGTAGCAGCCTCATCCAATTCTTTTGGAACTCCCATAAATGCCGATTTCAAAATAAAAATCGACATTGCAATACCGCTTCCCAGATATACAAGGATCAAACCTGTTTTGGTATCATACAGATGCATGGAATTGATCAGTGAAAAAATCGGCTGTGCTTTTGCATGCCCCGGAACAAGCATTGTAATTGTAAATAGTGCAAAAATAAGATTTCTTCCCGGGAACTCATATTTCGCCAATACATAGGCCGCCATTGCAAAACAGACCAGGGATATCACCGTAGATATCAGCGATATCATCAGCGAATTGCCAAAATAACTAAAGAAATCATATTTCTGGAACAGATATGTGTATGCCTCTTTTGCTGTTGTAATACCTGTTGGCAGTGTAAATGGTCCCTCCAGAATCTGTGCATTCGTTTTAAAGGAGGATAATGCCACCCATACGATTGGGAATACACTCAGCATAATAACAATGAATTCTGTTCCATAAATCAGGATATTTGTTAATAATTTTTTTATCACATTCATGGTTGTTCCTCCTAGTAGATTGAATCATTCATACGGAATGCCTTTGTTACAATGTACATAACCAGTAAACCGATCAGGAACATGATCACACCGATCGCATTGGCAAATCCGTAGTTGTAATCTGTGATCGCACGTACCAGCAGTACAGATAAACTCATCGTATCATCACCAGGTCCTCCGGCTGTCGTAAGTGCGATCGCTTCATACATGGAGATACGTGATGTGATAGAACATAACATTCCGGTTCCTATGGAGATCCGGCAAAGTGGAAGTTCCACGAAACGGATCAGCTGCCATCCATTCGCTCCGTCAAGTTTTGCTGCTTCGATCAGTTCTTTTGGAATCGCCATTAAATCATTCAATACAATCAATGTGACAATAACTGCATAAAACAGCCACGTAAGGGTAACTGCCCAGAATGCATATGGACTCTGGTAGAACCACTGCACCGAAAAATCTTTATTAAATACACGTATCACTGAGTTTAAAACACCCATCTGGTCATTGAAAATAAACCGGTAGATCAATGCCCACGCTGCTGCTGAAATAATATTTGGTATCATAAATACAGAACGTGTGAATTTCCATCCGTGAGGTTTCAGATATAAAACAAATGCTGTGAGCACACCAAATCCTACATGGAACGTCATTGCAATAACCGACCATAAAATCAGGTTTTTGATCGATGCTGCAGAAGCACTGTTGGTAAAAAGTTTTATATAGTTACTGATCCCATTAAAAGCAGGATCATTAAATCCATCCCATTTTGTAAATGATGTTGTAAGCATCACAACGATCGGCTGTACATAAAACATCACAAATATAATGATTGTCGGAAGAAGGAATGCGTAAATCCATTTAAAATTTTTAACCTGTACTTTTCCATATTTTTTCTTTTTTATCATAATATTCCCTTTCCTTTCAGAAATATTCATTATTTTCAGATAAATCACGCGTCCAGAAGGTAATCTTCTGAAAGAAAAGGGGGAATCAATTTGTCCGTAAATGATCCCCCCTCCATGATTTCATCGATTATCTATCGCCAGCTTCAGCAGCTTTTGTTGTAAGAGTCTCACAGAACTCTTCCGGAGTGATCTGTCCATTTACTAACTGCACAAGATTGGTTCCAAATACACTGCTTGATACGGAATCAGGCATAATATTTAATACATTAGGAACGATATTTGTATCAGATGTCAGTAACTCGGTCTGCTGTTTTACCAATGGTTTTTCATCTAACTTCGAAAGAAATTCATCGCTATAGGTAAGATTCGGTATCTGGCATCCCTCTGTAAGTGCAAATGTCTCTAACTCATCTTTTGAATAAATAAATGCAAGAAAAGCTTCTGCACATTCTCTCTCTTCATCCGTACCACCATTGGTAAGCGTCCATCTGCCAAATACTTTTGTATCACAGATTGACACATTGCCAGGATAATAATCCGCTTTTACATCCGCTCCGTTAAATCCATTAGACCAGTTACCAGAAGCACTGTCCACGAATTCAGAGTTCATCCAGGAACCATTGCAGATAACGGCTGCCTGATCAGACATAAATGCATTAGCTGCGTCTGCATATGCTGCACCAACTGCGTTAGCGGATGCATTTGTTTTCCAGATCTCTGTTAATTTTGTTACAGCATTTACGAATGCCGGCTCTGTGTAATCGTAGCATTTGGTTCCTTCATTCGATTGAAGCCATTCTTTACCGCCATCTTCATTTGCGATCAATGCCGTTAAAAACAATGCTGATGTCCATGCATCGTCAACTGTCTGGAACGCTAATTTGTTGTCACCAAGAGAACTGATAAATTCATCCATTGTCATGGATGAAACTGTTTTCTCCGGTGAGTACAGTGCTGAGTTATAGTATAAACCTACGTTAGAAAGTGTGATCGCCGGCACACTGATGATATCACCGTTCTCCTGTGTACAATATTCCAAAGAAGAATCTACGCAAAGCTCTTTGATCTCTGGATGTTCATCCAGAAAATCATTCATCGGGTAATACAGTTTTCCCGGGATCATTGCTGTCTTGATCCATTCTATGTTAGGTGTCTGGATCAGTGCAGGAAGTGAATCAGACTGTGCCAGCTGGCTGATCTTGTCTGTATAAGATGCCTCAACGACTTCTTCTAATTCAATATGATATTTTCCTTTGTTTGCCTCATTAAATCTCTCAACGGCAGGTTCAAAATATATAGCACCCACATTCTCTCCGACAAAATAGGTCGGGATTGTAAGTGTGATCTCACCACTTCCCGACGCACCTGTTTCTGTTGAGGACGCGCTGTTATTGCTGCTGTCTGAACCACCACACGCTGCAAGGGAAGCTGTCATTGCTGCTACAAGTAAAATTGATAAAACTCTTTTTTTCATCTTTTTCCTCCTAGTGATAAACGTGTAAAAAGCAAAAATCCAAAACGTTTTGGTAACTGTTGAGTTAACAATATACCAAAACCTTTTGGATTTCAAGATTTTTGTGTATTTTTTTATTTTTTCGTCATATTTGACAATTTTTATTGTATATTTTGTACAATTCTTACAATTTTGCTTTCGTTGATGTGCGTTTCATCAGCTTGTATTCCATAGGTATCCAGTCCGGTACGCGGTTTCCATCAATCATGCTGACAACTGTGTTGGCACAGGCTACTCCCATTTCATATGGATACTGTTTGACAGATGTGATTCCCCCATGGATATATTTTGAAACAGTAAAATCATCAAAACCAGCGACAGCCACATCTTGCGGCACCTGCATTCCAAGCTGCATCATGCCATCGATCGCTCCGATTGCAATGCCGTCGCTTGCGCAGAAAAATGCATCAATCCCCGGATAGCGGTGCTTTAACTCCATTGCTTTCTGCATTGCCGTACTTTGGTCAAACTGGCAGTCCACGATCCATTCTTCCCTGACGCGGAAACCATGCTTCTCTAATGCACGCTTGTATCCGCTTTCCCTTCGTTCTGACACCTGTGCCATTTTCTTACCGGAAAGCATTGCTATGTTGCAGTATCCATTCTCGATCAGATGCTCGACCTCCTCGAAGGATGCTTTCTCATTATCTGCGGAAACTTCTCTTACGTTATCGCCATCCATGGCTACATCCACAAGGACGCATGGGATCTCACTGTTTTTGATCTGCTCATAATACGGCATGTCCATGGCAAGACCGTAAACGATAATCCCCGTTAATTTCTTCCTCTTGCAGATCTGTCCAAAGCTTATTTTCAACTGTTTATCGGACGGCATTGTCAGGATTGTAAATTCATACTCCATTTTTTGTGCCACCTTGTAAATTCCGCTTGTAAGTCCATACATGATGCCGCTTGGATCTTCCTCCAGCAGTTCTCCTGCGATCAGCAGTGCGATCGTCTTCTTCTGTATTCCTCTCAGTGAGCGTCCTGCCTCATCCGGCATATAATCCAGACGCCTCGCAATTTCTACGATCTTCTGCCTTGTCTGTTCATTCACATCTTTATATCCATTCAGTGCGTGGGATACCGTAGTCATCGATACCCCAGCCTCATGTGCAACGTCATGAATTGTCGTCCTCTTATTCAGAACTTCTTTTTCCTGCTTATCCATACAAACTCCCCCGATTTATCAGATTTCCACAAATTAATACCTATCTTATCACATTTTCCATTATATTCCATCTGTAAAAATGAGGAATGCATGTGTCACGTTCCTATTTTGCGATGTCCAACAGATCCCTGAAGGATGACAGTTTATAATCTGCTTTGTCATAACCCGCTGCGTCGCCGATTGCTATAGATGTCATGTGTCCTGAAACTGCCGCATCGATTCCCGCATACGCATCTTCCACAACACCGCATTCTTCCGGTTTTAAACCTAAAAACTCTGCGGCTTTTAAGAAAACTTCCGGATCCGGTTTGGATCTTGTGATATTTGTTCCATCGGAAACCGCATCAAATTTATCCATGATCCCGGTCCTTTCAAGAATGTATTTCGCATTTTTACTGGATGAACCAATTGAAAGCAGATACCCTCTTTTACGCAGTTCATCCAATGTTTCCTTCACCTCGTCACTGACATCTGCCGGTGTCATCTGTTCTAAAAGTTTTTTATAAATCTCGTTTTTCTCCTCCGCCATCTTCTGTTTATCCTCATCGCTTAACAGAGGTCCCTCATATCTTTCCAGAATAATTTCCAGGCTATCCATACGGCTCACTCCGCGCAGCCGGTTGTTGATCTCCTGATCGAAGTAAATACCTTTCTCATCCGACATCTGTTTCCATGCTTTATAATGATACTGATCTGTAAACACGATCACCCCGTCCAGATCAAAAATAAGTCCTTTTAATGACATTTCTACACCTCCATACTTTCTCTCGCTCTTAGTTTTCCGATATCATCCTGTGTATCTTCTCTCTTATTTATTTTCATGTGTCCAGTTACCAAAACGTTTTGGTAACTTTATATTATCATCCTCTATTTTAAAAATCAACAACGTTTTGGTAAATTGTCAATAAAATTCATGTACTGCAAAAACTGCGGTTGAATTTTACAGCAGACAAGCCTTTCTTTCCATACTTCCATCCGGCGAAACAAAAACACCGGCAAATCTGTTTATGTTGGTATTGAACGATTTGTAGTAAATAAAGTATAATGTCCATGAGCTCATTTTGACACCCATCAAAATACAAAGAAAGGAACACTATGAAAACAGGACTTGTAGTAGAAGGCGGTGGTATGAAATGCGCATACAGTGCCGGCATTCTGGATAAATTTTTAGACGATGATATCACATTTTCCTACTGCATCGGCGTATCTGCGGGTGCTGCAAATACGCTGTCTTATCTTGCAGGACAACGGGGACGTAATCTCCGTTTTTATACGGAACATCTAAGTGATCCGCGCTACTTAAGCGTACGAAGTTTAGTACATACTGGAAACTTATTCGGTCTGCAGTATATCTACGGAACACTGACAAATTCCGATGGAGCAGATCCGCTTGATTACTCTGCCGTCATGGAAAATCCGGCTGAATTTTATATGCCTGCAACCGATGCAGCAACCGGGCGTGCAGCTTATTTTTCCAAATACGACATTGTCCGTGACGACTACCGTGCTGTTATGGCAAGCTGCGCCCTGCCTGGTTTCTGCCGTCCTGTAAAAGTAGGGGACCGTTACTATTACGACGGCGGTGTTGCCGATTCGATTCCGCTGCACCATGCGATCGAACAAGGCTGTACCAAAATGGTCGTTATCCTCTCAAATCCAAGGAACTTCGTAAAAAAACCAGAGGCACACCGCCCGCTGTATAAACATATGCTGCATAAATATCCGAAAACAATCCAAAGCATCGACAACCGGCATATTAATTATCAGGCATCCATCGACCTTGCCAGCCGGTTAGAAAAAGAAGGCTATGTTTTTATCTTTGCGCCAAGCCGCCATATGCCGCTTAGTACTTTTTCCAAGGATGCTGCCTTAGAACAGGATCTTTATGATCTCGGAGTTGCAGATTATGAAGCCCGCGCAGAAGAGTTGAAACATTTTTTGAACTAATTTATCTTACAAATAAAAGGACTTTTACCACTATGACCAAAGATCTTACCACCGGAAAAATCATGCCGATCCTGATCCGTTTTACGATCCCGCTCGTGCTCGGCAACCTGTTCCAGCTTACCTACAATGCCGTAGACAGTATTATTGTCGGGCATTTTGTCGGAAAAGAAGCACTTGCCGCTGTCGGCATCTGCAATCCGATTTCCACTCTGATGATCCTGTTTTTAAACGGACTGTGCATGGGTGCCAGCATTTTAATGGGAATGCAGTATGGGGCAAAAGATTACGACACGCTGCACCGCCAGATCAGTACCACCATGCTCTCCGGCGTTATTTTTTCGTTGATCTTATCCACAGCATGTATCCTGTTTGCAAGACCGATCCTGATCTTAATGCAGGCGGACGCAAGTATTTTATCCCTCACAACAGAATACTTACAGATCATCTTTTTGGGATTGGTCTTTACTTTTCTGTACAACTTTTTTTCGAGCACACTGCGTGCACTCGGTGACAGCAATACCCCTCTTTATTTTCTGATGATCAGTGCCGTTTTAAATATTTTAGGGGATCTGTTTTTTGTTGTCGTGTTGAAAGCCGGCAGCAACGGCTGCGCGGTATCTACCGTGCTGAGTGAAGCCTTATGCTGCGTTTTCTGTGTCATCTATATCCAGAAAAAAGTGCCCTTATTAAGACTTGGGAAAAAATGGCTGGTGTTTGACCGTTCACTTTTACTGCGCACGATTGCATATGGCTGGACATCAGCATTGCAGCAGGCAACTGTACAGCTCGGGAAACTCGGGATCCAGGCGATCGTCAACACCATGGGCGTTTCGGTTGCTGCCGCATTTGCCATCGTAAACAGAATTGATGATTTTGCCTACACGCCGGAACAGAATATTGCGCACGCCATGACTGCCCTGATGGCACAGAATAAAGGTGCCGGAAAAAAAGACCGCATGCGGGAGGGATTCCGCTGCGGTATGATTCTTGAGATCATTTATGGTCTGATCGTGTTTGCGCTCTGCTTTTTATTTGCAAGAGAATTTATGCTCTGCTTCATCAAAGATGAGGAAGTCATCGGACACGGTGTCATCTACCTGCATCTGATCTCCATGATGTATATACTGCCGGCTGTCACAAACGGAATCCAGGGGTATTTCCGCGGAATCGGCGATTTAAAGATCACACTTATCAGCAGTTTTGTAAATATGGGCATCCGCGTGCTTGCCGCCGCACCTCTCGTCTTTAAAATGCACCTTGGCATTGAGGCGCTGCCGTATTCCTACCTTGCCGGCTGGATTGCCATGCTGATCGTGGAACTGCCGCTTTTACTGCGCAAAGTACACAGCAAATAAACAAATTTTTTCAGATTTCTTCCTCATCATGTTCCTTCATCTTCAAAATACAAATATTGAAAAAAGGACTCTATCCGTTTTGGGGATAAAGTCCTTCTTTTTCTATTTTGTATCTATGCAATTATCTCTTCAGGCACATTGTCTGATTCTCTCGCTACCATCCACAATCTGTCACTTTACGCGCGCAGTCAGATGGTCTCCTTCCACGTCAATCAGGATCGTATCGCCTTCCCTTACCTCATCCGCAAGAATCAGTTTTGCAGAAAGTGTCTCCACATGTTTCTGTAAGAAACGCTTTAACGGTCTTGCACCGTAAACCGGATCGTATCCGTTGTCCACGATATACTGCTTTGCCGCATCTGTCAGCTCTACTGTGATCTCACGATCAGAGAGACGTTTGTTGAGATCTGTGATCAGAAGGTTGATAATGTTGCCGATATTGCCTTTTGTGAGCGGCTTGAACATGATGATCTCATCGAGACGGTTCAAAAATTCCGGACGGAAATGTCCTCTCAGTTCATTCATGACTGCCTCTTCACACTCCGGGTTGATATCTCCGTTGTCGTCGATTCCTTCGAGCAGATGCGCCGAACCAAGGTTTGACGTCATAATAATGATCGTGTTTTTAAAGTCCACAGTCCTGCCCTGCGAATCGGTGATACGTCCGTCATCAAGTACCTGTAACAGCACATTGAATACATCCGGATGTGCTTTTTCCACCTCATCGAACAGTACGACGGAATATGGTTTTCTGCGGACTGCCTCGGTAAGCTGACCGCCCTCATCGTATCCGACATATCCTGGAGGTGCTCCGATTAAACGGGAGACAGAATATTTCTCCATATACTCACTCATATCAAGACGCACCATGTTAGATTCATCGTCAAACAGACTTGCCGCAAGTGCCTTCGCGAGCTCCGTCTTACCAACACCGGTAGGTCCTAAGAACAGGAACGAACCGATCGGCTTTGTCGGATCTTTGATTCCTGCTTTGGAACGGATGATCGCTTCTGTAACCTTTGTGACCCCCTCATCCTGTCCGATGACACGTTTGTGCAGTTCCTCATCGAGATGAAGTGTCTTGTTTCTCTCACTCTCCGTCAGTTTTGCAACGGGGATACCGGTCCAGCGGGAAATAATACGTGCAATCTCCTCCTCACTGACATTTTCATGTACCAGAGAAAGATCACGGTTCTTTACTTCCTCTTCTTCGGCTTCCAACTGTTTTTCTAACTGCGGCAATTTGCCATACTGCAATTCTGCTGCTTTTTCCAGATCATAATTCTGCTGTGCGGTCTTGATCTCATTTTTGACTGTCTCGATCTCCTCACGCAGTTTCTGGACTTTTTCTACCGATTTTTTTTCATTTTCCCACTGCGCTTTTTTTGTATTAAACGTATCGCGCAGTTCTGCCAATTCTTTCTGCAGGTCAGCGAGACGCTCCTGGCTTAACCTGTCTGTTTCTTTCTTTAATGCGGTTTCCTCAATCTCAAGCTGCATGACACGACGGTTTAATTCATCAAGTTCTGTCGGCATGGAATCAAGTTCTGTCTTGATCAGGGCACATGCCTCATCCACAAGGTCGATCGCTTTATCCGGCAGGAAACGGTCGGAAATATAACGGTTTGAGAGCACTGCTGCCGATACTAATGCAGAGTCTGTGATCTTTACACCGTGGAACACTTCGTAGCGTTCCTTTAAACCACGCAGAATGGAGATTGTATCCTCAACCGTCGGCTCATCCACCATAACAGGCTGAAATCTTCGCTCTAACGCTGCATCTTTTTCGATGTATTCACGGTACTCATCGAGTGTCGTCGCACCGATACAGTGCAGTTCACCACGCGCAAGCATAGGTTTTAACAGCTGTCCGGCATCCATCGCACCGTCCGTTTTTCCGGCTCCAACGATCGTATGCAGCTCATCGATAAACAAGATGATCTGTCCGTCGGAATTTTTGATATCATCAAGAACCGCTTTCAAACGTTCCTCAAACTCACCGCGGTATTTTGCACCTGCCACCAGAGCACCCATATCCAGTGCAAATAACTTTTTGTCTTTTAAGCCTTCCGGCACATCCCCTTTTACGATACGCTGTGCAAGCCCCTCTACGACTGCGGTCTTACCTACACCAGGCTCACCGATCAGTACCGGGTTATTTTTCGTCTTACGGGAAAGGATGCGGACCACGTTACGGATCTCATCATCACGCCCGATGACCGGATCAAGTTTCTGCTCTTTGGCACGCGCTACCATATCGTAACCGTATTTTTCAAGGGTATCATACGTAGCTTCCGGATTATCCGAAACTACACGCTGGTTGCCGCGCACGGTTGAGAGTGCCTGTAAAAAACGGTCTCTCGTGATTCCGTACTCTTTGAAGATCTCCTTCATCGCCTTGTTCGGGTATTTTAACAGTGCAAGGAAGAGATGTTCCACGGAAACATATTCGTCTCCCATCTGCTTTGCTTCATCCTCTGCGTGGATCAGTACCTTATTTAAATCCTGCCCGACATAGACCTGTCCGCCGGATACCTTTACCCTTGCTGCGAGATGTTTCTTTGCGTTATCCAGAAAATGCTCTTTCTGGATTTCCATTTTTTCTATCAGTTTTAAAATCAGTCCGTCTTCCTGCTGCAGCAATGCAACAAGCAGATGTTCCTGCTCGATTTCCTGATTGCCATATTCATATGCAAGTTTTTCACAATCATTGATCGCTTCTACGGACTTCTGTGTAAATTTCTGAATGTTCATATATTCTTCCTCCCTCTTATTCAATTGTGGTCCAAACTGGACATCTATATCAAATGATGGCGGACCATCATGAGTTTTCCTTCATATTTATGTCTGTTTTCTGTCTACAATTTGTGTTATACACCCGATTGTTAGCACTGTCAATAGGTGAGTGCTAATTATTTTGTGAAGATTTTGTGAAGCCTTGATTTTACGGGCTTCACAGGGATTTTTCACTTACTTTCGCACTCGATTTTCTTGATTTGACCACATTTTTACCACAAATTCTTGGAAAAATATATTCGTCTGATTTTCTTACCACATTTTACGACAACGACTTCTGGTTTATACCACAGCAGGTACGGTTTCTGGCAGATTCATTTTAGACATCTCGTTCTCCACATGAGACTTCTCTGCAATATGATTGTAGACATTCATTGTGATCTGTGCATCCGAATGGCCCATGACATACTGCATAACTTTAGGATTGACATTGTTCTCACCCAATCTGGTACATCCCGTATGACGAAGGGTATGCGATGAAATGGGAGGCATCAGCTCCGGCTCTCGTTTCTCTTCTTCTGCCAGTTTGCTTTCTTTCTTATTATAGGCATTGACAATATTTTTCAGAAAGCTGTTCACTCCCGCTGGCATAATCGGACGTCCATGCTTTGTATTGAAGATGAATCCACTGCGTCCACCGATCTCTACATTACTCTGCAAACCAAGCATCAAGTTCATCTCTCTCTGTTTACGGAGCGCATCATATACCATCTGTGTCATAGGAATGTCTCTGATTCCTGCATCCGTTTTGGTTTCTGAATCATGAAAACAATATCCTTCATCACCTTCATAATATACAAGCTGTCCACCTACATGGATCTCCCGATTCTTCATATCCACATCTGACCAGGTTAAGCCGATGGTTTCACTCACTCTCAGGCAAGCCCCAAACATAACCTGCATCATTGGAAGATGAGGCTTATACACATTACTCTGTTCAACAAACTTCAGAAGTTTTTCCTGCTGTTCCAGTGTCAGTGCTTCTTTCTCTTTTGCCGGAGCCCCATAATCTCCAAGTGTTCCAGTTACCGGATTCTTACGGATAATCCCGTCTTCCACTGCCAGTTCAAAACTGGGATTCAATAAGCCATAAAGACCTTTGATCGTGCTGTGTGCCAGTCCTTCATCTGACAATGCTGAAAAGAACGTCCTTACGTGAGATGTCTTAAAATCTACAACACGAATATTTCCCAAAGTATTTCGTATCCGATAGTCCCACATACGGATATAATTCTTTTTCGTTCTTTCCTTGATATTCTTTGTTGCCATGTATCGCTCAAACAAAGTATTTACAGTCAGCTTCTTAACTGATGCGTCTGTAATAAGCAGATCCTCCATATCCTTATTGATCTTCTTTTCCATTTCTCGCAGACTCGCCAGATCAGCTGCATAAACCGAATTACGCTTTCCAGTAATTTCATCCTTGTAGCGATACTCATAACGTCCATCCGGACGCTGATATTCACCTGTTTTTAAATTTCTGCCTTTATTATCTTTTCTTGCCATATCAATCATTCCTTTCACTTTATTTTTCGTTATTCGGAATGATTTTTGTCCTGTCTGTATCAGTCATATACTGTCTGATATCTGCTCACAGATTAACATAATATTTTATGATTTCCAAGGGTAAATTCCTGCAAAATGCTAATTTTTATTTGCCTGTTTTACAGGAATATTTTCCCTTTTTTACTTTTCATTCCGAAGGAAAGTTGTTGTATTTTATCTTCTCATCTTTCATTACACTGCCATTGCATCAAGATATCTTTTTATCTTATCCACGTTATAAAGAACACGTCTTCCAATAATCACTCTTGCTTCTGCATAATCTGCAATTTTCTTTGCAGTTACTTCTCCGCAAGATAACATTGCCATTAATCCTTCAATATCTACCGTCAGACGATTCTCAGCCTTATACTCTGTTGTTTTTCTCATGATGCACATACCTCCTTTCCTCCGTATTCTTCTGCATCACCTCCCAGACAGCGGTTATGCCCGTTGTCAGTACATATACTTTTTGTTTGGACTTCTTACGATGATTTTCCATTCTGTTCGGCGTGTTGGCTTCCATTTGTATATGGCGGTGTCAACGTTACAATTGACCTCTATCAGAAATCTTTCTGAATACTGGCAGCTTCTTCGGGGGCATACCAGCCGTTGCCGGAGTATCTTCGGTTTCCACATACTACTCTCTGATACAGCGGTGGAATCCTGTGTTACCTTTAAGCCCCGAAAGGCACCCATACAGCTCATTCAATTTTCAAGGTTCAATAATCAAAAGTTTTATAGGTATACATTTTTGTACCTATTTCGATTTAATGCCATTATATCCCCCGTTACTGCTAATGTCAATAGCACTTCATGCGTTTTAGGTTCTTTTTTGTACTCTTTTTTGTTGATTTTATGCTATCTTGTGTTATAATATGGACAAATAGTTATTCATTTCTTGATTTCACTATCTTCAACGAATGTTTATCAGGACTAATGCAGAGGTGACTTTATGAATTTTAATCTGAAACTAAAAAAAATCCGGACATTCCGGAAAATGACACAAAAAGAATTGTCAGAGAAGATCGGACTGACCGATCAACATAGAATTGTACAATATGAAAAAGGTGTTCGTGTTCCAAAAAAAGATCTGGTTGATAAAATGGCTAAGGCTCTTGATGTTAATCCTTATACCCTCTATGATACCGCTGGACGTGACGCTTCCGAAATGATGGAACTGCTTTTCTGGCTGGATGAATTTAATCCATCTGCCCTGCATCTGTTTCTTCCTCGGAAATTTCCTGGTGAAAAATGCAATGAAGTAGCAGACACTTCCGTTTACTATCACGACAATGATAGCTGGCCGGCTCATGCTCCTGTCTGTATGTGGTTTGATTATGGAGTTCTGAATGATTTTCTAAAAGAATGGGTGGTTCGAATGGATGAACTGAAATCCGGTGTGATTACCAGAGATGAATATTTTGAATGGAAAATCAACTGGCCGTATACCTGTGATGATTGTGGAAAATATGAACCTAAGAAACAATGGCGAAAAAACTTTTAAAACTACAAACCCAAAATTTAAAATGGATTTCCGTATATTTAACCTATAAAGTAGATACAAAATCCCAGATGTACAGGTGAACAGACATGAAAAATATCCATAGCATTGAATTTTATACCGGAAGCAAGGAAGAATTGCTTCCAGATTTTGAAAAAGATTTTCCCTATATCGCTTCGAGGGCAGAACTTGACAAGTATATAGGGGGTTATGTACCGTGGCACTGGCACAGGACAGTGGAACTTTTTTATATGGAAAGCGGCAGCATTGAATATGATACGCCAGGAGGAAAAATATTGTTTCCGGCTGGAAGCGGCGGCATGATAAATCCCAATGTACTCCATATGACAAAAGCAATATCGCAGAGAGAAAAGAATATACAGCTACTTCATATTTTCGATGTTTCCTTACTTGCCGGAGAACAGGGAAGCAGGATTGAACAAAAATATATTGCGCCTGTCATAACAGCCCCGCAGATTGAGGTAATCCCGCTTTTTCCGGGCAATGCAGAAGAAGAAAGAATTTTGAAATTGCTTGCTGCCTCATTTCGTTTATCCAGTGATGAATTTGGATATGAAATAAAACTGCGGGAAGCCCTAACTGAAATATGGCTCATGCTTTTTGAACTATCTTGCTCTATGCGTGAAAAGAAGGGGGAACATAACAAAAGCAACGATAAAATAAAGTTGATGATGATATACATTCATGAACATTACAGAGAAAAAATATCTATTCTGGAACTTGCTGCGGCAGCATATCTAAGCGAAAGGGAGTGTTATAGAGTGTTCCATGACTGTCTACACATGACACCCGTAGAGTATATAACAACTTATCGTCTACAAATTGCCTGTCAGATGTTGGCAAAGGGGCAGGAACCTATTACCGTTATCAGCCATGAGTGCGGTTTAGGGAGCAGCAGTTATTTTGGAAAAGTTTTTCGGGAATATGCATATTGTTCACCTACAGAATATAGAAAAAAATGGCAGAATAGTGATATGTAATGGCGGAAAAGAAATATTTTTCCTATGTCTTTTGCATTATAATGATACCTGTAAAGTAAATCAGCAATTTACAGGAGGTGAACGCAAAGTGATAAAACTAAACATTCTGAACATGAAAAATTTTTTAGATACTGTCAATGCCTGCATTGGCAAAGTATATATGCTCTGCCCGAACGGTAAAAAACAAAACATTAATGGGGAAGAAAAGATACAGGACAGTTTGTGGCGACAATACTTCCAAAACAAAAACTGTCTGTGTCTTATTTTAGAAATTCCGAATCCAACGGACTATATGAACATTGTTTCGTACTATGCAGGGGATTGCTGATTTGTCTGCAAATATTTCATTATAAAGGGCCGGGCGTTTTATTTTTCGGCCCCGCCCTTTTGAAAGGAGTTAAAAATGGAGTTGAACCTTCAAACCGCAGAATTGGCATTAAGGGAAGCGTCAGAATCCAATCCGGGAGCATGGGCAGATCATTCCCGGTTTGTAGCCGAAGCCTGTAAAAACATTGCATCACATTGTAAAGATTTATCTTCTGAACAGGCATATATTTTCGGGTTATTGCATGATATTGGCCGCTATGCCGGAGTGAGTTCGGAAAGGCATCTGATAGACGGCTATCGGTACTGTATGGAGCGCGGATGGGAAAAAGCTGCACAAATATGTATATCCCACGCATTTATGATTCAGGATATTGCCACATCTATCGGTGTGTTTGATGTTAGTGATGAGGATTACCTGTTTATGAAAGAATTTGTTGCAAATGCGGTATATGATGATTATGACCATCTTGTACAATTATGTGACGCATTGGCTATGCCGACGGGATTCTGTCTTTTGGAAAAGAGATTTGTAGATGTGACAATACGGTACGGTGTTCACACGGCGACAATAGACAGGTGGAAAAGTATTTTAGAGATTAAAGAACAGTTTGAAAATCAGATCGGCTGTTCTATCTATTCTCTGCTTCCGGGTATTGTGGAAAACAGTTTTCGTTAAGGAGGAATATTGTGTATTACGAATCCAGTGATTTTTTGGAAACTGCAGACAGCGATACGTTAAAGCAGATTGCCCGCACAAGGGAATTAACAAGGGAATATTATTTTTCTGATTATGGAGATATAGAAAAACGCACTTCTATTCTTCGGGAGCTGTTGGGTGGAATAGGAGAAAACGTGTTAATCGACACGCCTTTTCATTGTGACTATGGAAAAAATATATTTTTGGGAAATGATGTGATAATCAATATGAATTGTACCTTTGTGGATAACAAAACTATCCGAATTGGTGACAGGGTATTGATTGCGTCAAATGTGCAGATATATACATCTTCACATCCTGTCTTGCCACAGGAAAGGCTTGTGCCGGATTGGATGGAACGTCAGACAACATTTTTCAGAACCTATGCACGTCCGATAGAGATAGAAAACAACGTCTGGATTGGCGGCGGCTGTATTCTTCTTCCCGGAGTCACTATAGGAGAAAACAGCGTGATAGAGGCTGGAAGCGTAGTTACCCGCCCTGTCCCTCCTAATTGTGTTGCAGTAGGGAATCCATGCAGGGTAATACGTTATTTTGATACAGGCAGGGAAAGGTGGCAGCATGAAGTATAAGCATATTGTTTTTGACATTGACGGTACTCTGATTGATACGGAATATGCTGTATTACATTCTTTACAGGAAACTATAAAGGAATTGTCCGGGAGAAAGATACCATGTTCTGAACTAAGATTTGCGTTAGGTATTACAGGAACAGACGCTTTGAAAAAACTTGAGATAAAAGACACTTCCTATGCGATAGAATTATGGGATAAAAATATGCGTAACTATACAAATACCATTAAAGTATTTGACGGAATCATTGAATTATTGAAAAATCTTCTAAGCCTGGATTATAAAATGGGGATTGTCACATCAAAGACAAGGGAAGAATTTACACATGATTTTTGTCCGTTTGGTATCAGTCATTATTTTAAAACAATCATATGTGCAGACGATACACAGGAACATAAACCCAATGCCGCACCGATTTTGAAATATGTGGAATTATCAAAAACAGACCATAGTAAAGTGCTTTATATTGGAGACAGCAAATATGACAGTAAATGTGCGGAAGATGCAGGAATTGATTTTGCTTTGGCAGTATGGGGCAGTCATAATAAGCACATAAAAGCAGATTATTTTTTAGAAAGACCTGCTGACCTGTTATCTGCTATCACTTCAGAGAAATTGTATTGGCAATGAACTCTCTGCATCTATCCACATCTGCAAATTGGGCTGTCAGCAACTTGATGGAGCTTTCATCTTCTACGTTCCACTTCAGTCAGTGCTAAATGGATGTTCACTGAACATCCGTTTAGCACCCCATCCCCTCGACTGGTCATTAAAATGACAACTTACATATAATCAAGTTTCTTTCGGAGATACATTCTGAGTAGCATGATTCCCATATTGACAAACACAAATAACAGGATCAAATTCACAGGTAGATACCCTCTGATTACATCTCCAAGCACTGCTATCCCTGAAAGGCTTCCAATCAAAAACATCTGTGAAATTTCGTTCCACATTTTTTTGTATTGTTTTATTGTTTCCACAATCATTACCATCACAATCACCAATATAAAAAGCACAGCTACGATTGCCAGAAACCGAATAACCCACGCTTCTCCACCAGTATATGCTATTTTCTGGTTAAATCCATTATCATAGGTCGGATATATCAGCCATTCACAAAATCGAACATACCACGTAAAGGGAATACTGAAAAAATCTATGAAATCATTCTGAAAAGCACCATTTTGTATGATTGCAAACAGGATTACCGTAATATATCCCATTCCCCAGAAATATTCTATAGACTTCATACTTTCCATTCTGCCCTTTACTTCTTTTTTCGCTTTACGGATTTCCAGCTCAGCACGTTTCTTTTCGTCACGGGCTTTGGATTCTACCTGCTCCATCTTTTTCTCTGCTTCTTTCTGTTTCTTCTGTGCTTCATCTACCGCTTCAACAGATGATTTATTCACCTGTATCTGTAATTTAGAGTTCTGGTCCCGAACGTCTCTTATTTCTTCTTCGAACTGCTCTTGCTCGCTCCTGCTCATTAATCCATTTCTGTTTCTCAGATCGTCGTTGCTCTGCTGAAGCGATTGATTCAGTTTCTGCGTTTCGGACAGTTCGGTTGTCAGACGCTGAATTTCTACGGTTGATTTCCGAACTTCTTCTCGCAATCTCTGCCTGTCGGATAAGATCATCTGTTTCTCTTCTTCCAGTGTCTGTATCTGCTTTTTCTGTGTTCGCATGAACTCTTTCGCTTTCTCGAAACTCTGTACGAGAATATCCCTCTCCACTTTGAGCTTGATCGGTGATTCCTCTGGCATCTGCGATGGTTGCGTCAAGCTCTCTGTAATAGTTTCTGAGTTCTTCGGTTGCTCTGCTGTCTCTGTTTTCTGTATCTCTGGATTTTTGCCTATTTCCATTAAATTCATTCTCTAAACCCTCCTTGCTGATGTCCAAATGGAAAGTTTTTGACAGATTGCTGTCTCGCACTTTCTTCCCATCCTGGTTCTGAAAGGTGATGTGTTTCCGTTTCTCTGTCCAGTTTACATTCCATCCAAACTGTTTCATTTTTTCTATAAACTTTTCTTTACTGATACAATTTTCCAGTGCTTTTAACACTGCCATTGCACAATCCGCTACAAAGCTGTCTTTCACCTGCTGTCGGAACAGATTATATTTATCTTTGCTCCATGCAATGACTTCCCCTTTTTCAATTTGACTTCCATCAAAGTGCTTTCCTTTTTCGGCTACTGTCAGTCCACGTTCTCGGCACATCTGATTGGTAAGCTGTTTCATACGTTCCAGATCCTTTTTGGTGTTATGCAGTTTTCTTCCATCTTCATAACTCACAGAATTTGTAACCAGATGACAGTGAATATGCTCTTTATCCTTATGCACAGCCACTAAGGTCTGGAATCCACTGAACCATTTTTCTGCAAACTCTTTTCCAAATTCTAATGCCTGCTCCGAAGTAATCTGCTCGTCCTTATGCCAGGAAATAATATTGTGGACATACATTCTCCCAGTATCTTTGTTCCACATCTTCTTTTCTTCCAGAAAGGTTCTGTACACCAAATCATAGTTAATCTCATCATGGCAGTACGGGCCTGTTATATAGGTAAGCAGTTTGCCGGTCTTGTCTTGTCGTAAAACATATTCGATACAATTTCTCATTGCTCCATGTGTATTTGTCCGCTTATTAATCGTCTTATTAACAGCCATACCCTTTCACTCTCCTTCCGGTACTTGAGGATATTTTTATTGAGGAAATACAGCATACTGTCATTTGGAATTTCTCCATCTGTATGCAGTTTTCTTGCAATCTGATTGATATTTGTAGTCGTTCCCCGGAGCTGACAAAGGATGTCTGCAAACATCTGGTTCAGTCTTTTCAGTTCTTCCACTTCCTCTACTGATGCTATCTTCAAGTCTGCGATTGCTTTTATCACAACTTCCTGCTGTGTTTTTCCGGATTCTTTGACTTTGCTTTGAAGCAGATCGTATTCTGCTTTATTCATCCGTATGGTTACTGTATGATTTCGTTTTCTCATAGGCTTTTGTCTCCTTTCCTTGCTTGATTTTCATTCTTTATTAACAAACACAGCGTTTCGGCTAAAATTTACAGGAATTCCATAAGGGGCAACGCCCCTTTGGTGGGTGCAGGGTAAAACCCTAGTCAATCAGTAAGTGTTCCGCAGGAATGTCCGGTGGACATTTCGCAGGGATACTTACGCTATTGACGTGCCGGGGTTCCAAGGGGCGGAGCCCTCTGGCAAGTTTAGGAACAGCCCAAAGGCTGGCTCCGGTGCAGAGTGGCTTGCCACTTTGCGAAACTTGCCTGTCATCTCCCCACCACTGAACCAGCACCAAGTAAGCAACATTCTCCTCTGCGTTATTAAGCCAAAATTGAGATGACAGTGGTTTTGTGGTGCAGGAACTGACTGTAAAAGAAAGAGAAAATCTCCACATTCCATAGATTTTTCCTTTCTGAAACAGGCTAGTCATGCACCACTCCGATGCGAAGTATCGGACAATCATGTGCCGTATCCAGCACTCTATATTTCTTCTTTGCCTTGCTTATACAACGTTTTCCATCTGCAAATGTCTCTCTGCCATATTTCGCTGTTATTTCTGCTTTTCTTTTTCTGAATCACTTTCCATTTCTGCTGAAAAGCATAAAAATAGCAGTCATGAACATTTCACTGATTTTTACCAATAGAAATGCCATCACTGCCATTACCTTTTTCTGCTATTCTGTTTCCGTAAAGCTTTCCTTACTGTCAGTCTATTTTTCTATTACTGCTATTTTATTTTGTCGCAAATTTCAAACAGGTCATGCAATAAATTCTCCAGTTTCATAAGTCTGCGATGCTGATACCAGATCAATCCGGGAAGTCCCACTGCAAGGAAGAACGAAGCACATAAAATCTTTATTGCCTGTCCTCTGCTGCTTATCCCTCCATATCCAAATCCACATACCAGATTCACGAATAAAACATAGAAATATCCACAAAATAAAACAAATTCAAAAATCCACACCAGCACCTTTTTCACTTTCTCTTTCACTCTGTACTTCTCCCTCCTACATTTTTAAATTCAGTGTAGCGAATTTCTCGCTATATTTCAATAGTGAATATCTCGCTAAGTTATTATTATGCTAGAGGTGAAACGCATGTATCAGAGAATACGGGATCTGCGTGAAGATCGTGACCTTACGCAGAAGAATATGGGTGAAATTCTGAATTGCAGTCAGCGTATTTACAGTAATTATGAATGTGGTGATGTCGATATCCCAACTCACATTCTGATT
>ENA-OZKH01000100-OZKH01000100.1-human-gut-metagenome-genome-assembly--contig:-NODE-100-length-35879-cov-6.534474_pt1 | contig 35879 bp, 26 predicted proteins | sample MGYA00244180_ERZ653758 | MGnify/ENA primary metagenome ERZ653758 (study PRJEB26926, sample SAMN06165252) | human gut metagenome | biome: ENVO:00009003; feature: ENVO:2100002; material: ENVO:00002003...
GAGATTCCTCTACGTCTCGTGGGCTCGGAGATGTGTATAAGAGACAGGCTGTCGGTTAAGACCATCACCCGGTAATACGTATCATCAGGACGGCCCGCCGCAGCTTTAGCGTCATCTTTTAACGTATCCGGACTGACGAGAGACACTTGCCCCTTCAGGCCGCCATAGATTGCAAAATCGTAAGCGGTGATTTTCACCATGGCAGGCAAACCTGCATGCAGGAAGGCCACGTCAGACGGTTTGATCTTCCCTTCCACCAGCAGCTGATCTTCCAGCGGCACGATCTCCATGATGTGTTCACCCGGCTGAATAACTCCGCCAATAGTGGTAACCCGCACATTTTTGACCGTGCCTTTTACCAGTGCGGTAATGGTTGTGCGGTTCACAATATCTTCGCGACCGGTCAGACTCTCTTCAGCCTGCACCAGATCCAGCTCCTGACGGATCAGGTCGGCGTTGGCATCCGCCTGATAGCGGTTGCGGCGCTCAACAATCTGCGATTGCAGGTCGTTTGCCTGACGGCGCATACGCAGCAGCTCTACTTCAGAAAGCAGGCCGCGCGCCGCCAGCGGCTCAGACATGGCAATTTCGTTTTGCGCCAGACGATAGCTCTTCTCAAGCGAAGCCACGCCCTCTTCCAGCGCTTGCTTACGGCTGTTGTAAGCGCGGGTTTCCAGCTCGACCTCAGAAGGATACTTTTTCACGCGGTCGCTAAAGGTCAGCGGCAGACCATACGCTTCTGCACGCAGGCGGTTAACGGTCGCTTCCAGTGCCACCACCTTGCGCAGCGTCTCCTGATAACTCGATTGCGCACGCGTCGGGTCGATTTTCAGCAATACCTGCCCCGGTTCAACGATATCGCCCTCTCGGACATTCAACTCTTCGAGTATCCCGCCCTCGAGGCTCTGGATAATCTGTTCGCGACTTTTTGAGACGATCTTCGCATCACCCTTGGTGATCTCTTCCACTTTGGCGAAATGCGCCCAGGTTAAAAAGCCGATGAACACCGCCAGGATGAGCCATAACACCAGCCGCGATTTTGGCGTGGTCTGGGAGAACAGCGCCTCCTGGATATCGCTCATCCAGGCGGTATCACGCGCTGAGAGCGGTTTATTTTTCTTCTGTTTTAGAAATTTCATGCGCTGGCCTCCGCCTGCTCTTTTACTGGCACAGCTTGCGCTGGCGTACTGTCGTTAGCGGGCGTCTGCTCAGGTTGCGCTTTTGGCGTGCCGTTGAGCGCAGCCAGAATCTGCTGTTTTGGACCATCCGCAACGATTTTGCCGTCCTCAATAATCACCATTCTGTCCACCAGCGCCAGCAGCGACGGGCGATGGGTGACAACAACCAGCGTGTGTCCGGCAGTCGCGATTTTCAGGTGTTGCAGGAACAGGGCTTCGGTCTGCGCATCCATCGCGCTGGTCGGTTCATCCAGCAGCAGCAGGTTAGGACGCGCCAACAGCGTTCGCGCCAGGGAAACCAGCTGACGCTGGCCGCCGGACAAACTGTTGCCCTGCTCGCCAACGGGCATATGAATGCCACGCGGGTGGCGCGCGGCAATGTGGTCCAGCCCGGTTAAACGCAGTACCTTAAGAAACTCATCAGACGACGCATTCTGACGGCCAATCATGATGTTTTCGCGCAATGTGCCGTAAAACAGACGTGCATCCTGCCCCACAAACCCTACGTTGTTTCGCCAGTCAGACGGCTCAATTTGATTCACGTCCAGACCGCTACTGAAAATCTGCCCTTTCACCGGCGTGTAAAGGCGGGCAATGATGCGCAGTAGCGTGGATTTACCGCTGCCGATTTTCCCGACGATCGCTACACGTTCGCCCGGTTTTATCGTCAGATTCACGCCTTTGAGGATATCCGGGTTCGGCTGCATGGGCGGCGCCGGATAAGAGAAGGTAATGCCTTTAAGCTCGATATCACCGTTCAACTCAGGCTGTTTGATGTAGTCAATCTCACTGCTGCGATCGGTTGGGTTCTCCATCAGCTTGTTCAGGGAAGTCAGCGCGGCTTTGGCCTGCTGATAACGCACGGCTAAACCGACGACCTGGCTTAACGGCGCGGTCACACGACCGGCCAGCATGACCGTACCGATTAACGCGCCCTGCGTCAGGGTGCCAGCATCAATCAGGTACACGCCGGTGACAATCAGCATGACCGTCTGCAGCTGTTGCAGGAAACTCACCGAATTCATCGCCAGCGTAGAGTAGTGCTTAGACGCCGCCGAGCTGGACGATTGCATGGCGCTGAACTTTTGCCAGCGGCTCTGCATCCATGACTCGCCCCCCACGGATTTCAGCGTTTCCATCCCTTCGATGGATTCAATCAGGACGCCCTGCTTCAGCGATGCTTCCTGCAGGCTGGCTTTCATCACTTTGGCCAGCGGCCACTGAATGGCCATACTGACCAGCAGGATCATTGGCAGCATCAGCAACGGGACAATCGCCAGCGGGCCGCCGATGGCGAAGATAATGCCAATAAACAGCAGAACGAACGGCAGGTCGGCAATGGTTGCAAGCGTCGCGGATGAGACGAAATCACGCACGGATTCGAATTCGCGCAGCTGGTTGGCAAAAGAGCCTGAGGAGGCGGGTTTATGCTCCATTTTCACCGCCAGCGCCTGACGAAACAGCACGCTGCCGACAATCAGATCCGCTTTTTTTCCTGCGGTATCAAGCAGGTGAGCACGCACGCTACGGGTTACAGCTTCAAAAATCATTGCCACCAGCACGCCAATCGCAAGCGACCAGAGCGTGGTAAACGCCTGGTTAGGGATCACGCGGTCATAAACGTTCATGGTAAAGAACACGGTGGCCAGCGCGAGCACGTTCACCAGCACCGACGCCAGCGCGGCGCTACGATAGTAACGACGGTAGCGCCACAGCGTACTGAACAGCCAGTGGCCTTTCGGCTGCGGCGGCGCGATATCGCTAACCCGACTGTCAATACGCGCAGTCGGTTTAGCCGCGATCGCGTAGCCAACATACAGCTCGTTAAGCGCTTCATGATTCAGTTCAACCGGCTCGTCAGAGACATCCGGCATGACCAGGGAATAGAACAGATCCCATTTGTCTTCGGCATTTTTACGACGCTCGCGTCCCAGCAGCACCATCCCGCCAGCACCCTTACGCAGCAAAATCATCGGGAAGATCTGCTCCGGCAGTTCTGCGCTATTACGCTTGATGAGCCCTCCGGTCACACCGGCATTTTTGAGCGCATCAAGCGCTAAAGAGGGAGTGAGGAGTTGTTCGACAGGCAGACCCGCCAGCAAAACATCATCGCTTTTACCGAGACCATAATGCTCACACACCCAGGCAATACTTCTGAGCAGAGAATCATCACTTTGTCGGTTATCGCGGGCGGCGGCAAGCAGCTGTTCCTCCTGAAAATTTGCAGTTGAGGATTCCATATTTCGCGTTTTTCCTGATTGATTATTTATATTTAAATCAATGAATTAAATTGATTTATTGGTTTAAATTAAGAATATTCTGTCACGCGGAACAGTCTTAAATTAATGAGACCTGTCTCAATGGAACGGGTTATTTTTTGTCACGAAACAGGTTTGATGAGGGATTCACGAGGGAAAAGAGAATGCCCTCCCATTGCGGGAAGGCAGGACGCAAGATTATTTTTGCTCAGGTGCAGTCACGTTCTGATCGCCGCTTACACGCACAACAACGCGGCGGTTTGGCGCATAGCAAGAAACCAACTCACGCTTGCCGGACGCGGCACAGTCATTAACAACCGGCTCGTTACTGCCGACGCTGGACGCCACCATCAAACGCGCCGGAAGGCCATTTTCTGCCAGCATCGTACGTACCGTCTGCGCACGCTTCAGCCCCAGCGCGTAGTTGCTACGATCGCTGCCGATAGCATCCGTATGGCCAATCACCTGAATTTGTTTCAGCTCGACGTTTTCACGTTTTATTGTCGCCACCAGGTCTTTCACCGCCTGGCGGCCCTGAGCGGAAACGCCCTTTTCACCGGACTGTCCAAAGCGGAACATAATATCGCCGGACAGGGTGTAATCTTTGTACTGAGGCGCGGCCAGAGTCTTACAGGCTTCCACGCTGGATGCGCGAGAAAGCACATGGGTCTGCTCGCGCAGCCCCGATAAATCCTTCTCCGCCTGCACGCGCGTACGGGCTTCCGGCACGGCATTCATCGTGTGGCTGACGCGCACGAAATAGGTTTGTCCGCCGTTCATTTCGACGTTGTAACCCTGTTCTTTACCACGATACTGCGGCGCATCGTTCTGGTATGCGCCGAGATTATGCTTGCCCGGTGCCAGACAAAAAACGGTATAACCGCCAGGCAGCAGTGCATCGTGGAATTCATTATCCACATAAATATGTGCCGCCCCGCCGGTGCTGTTACTGGCGTCACGGTAGTAAACAATTTGAGCCTGAGTCTGAGCGACGGGTGCAACAGGCTGATACACCTTGCCAAAATTCTCCGCAGCGGTGGCGGTGTGCATGAAAAATGCGGAGGAGGTAAACAGCGCCGCAAATAAAGAGGTCTTGAAAAAAGTCATAAATCCTCCAGAGGCCTCCCCGAAAGGAGGCCTGGAAAAGTTTAAGTTAGTGATTATTCACGTTGACGGTTACGCCAGCTTGTACCAGCAGTTCTACATCCTGGCTTTCCATGTGGTACACCTGGTACTCGACGCCTGATACCTTCACGTTACCCGCGTTGGTCCAGTTGCCCGGGTCGCTGTTGTCAGGCAGCAGATCGCTCAGGTTTACCACGTCGCCTTTATTACCCTGCACCATCAGCTGTTTATTGCCATCGGTGATAAACAGGTCTTTTTCAGCATGGGTCAGCACGTCGTGCAGACTGATATTCAGCTTGTCCTGCTTGCTGTTGGTAATATCAATCGTCTTGTGCTGGAGATTATCCAGGTTAATCTCACGATCGTTCAGGGTGCTGACAACACTGGCGTTATCGTCATGCTGCTCTTCGGCGTTCATCATCATGCTTCTGGATGCTGAGCGCGGTGTGTTCACTGTCCAGCGGACATCATCAATCCAGTACTGATCGGTATTGATAGTGTTACCGCCCCCCGACAAACCACTGCTTGCACCACGCCCCATACTGAACACGATATTTCCAATCTCACGTCCCGACGGGGCATTAACAGAGAAGGTTGACTCACCAACTGGCAGATATCCTGAAGAGATCACTTTCCCTGCCGTGTCGTAAACGGTGTATGTTGACTTCACAACGCTAGACTGGACGGAATCGTTCGCACCAGAAAGTTTCATGCTGACAGCATTTACCCCGTCAAAATGCATGGTGATGTCGCCAGTCATTGCTAATACACGACTGGTGGATGAAACGCCCCACTGATAAATCGCCGCACCATAACCAGGGTAATATTTATCGTTTAACGTAAATTTCAGACCACTTGGCAGTGTGACCAGACCTTTTCCAAAGTTCTGGAACGGTACAGTGTTAAAATCTTCGAACCCGCTCGATTTCGGAGAAACCACTGTCAGGCTGCGTGAAACACCCGCACTCTGGTTCCCTGCTTTATCGATAGAGAACACGCTAAACGTGTGGTTCCCCAACGGCAGTGCAGACGGCGTTAAGCTCCAGCTGCCGTTAGCGGCGGCGGTGACACTGTACGTAGAACCGTTCACCGCGATGTACACTGTGCTACCTGCTTCAGCGGTACCGTTCAGGGTCGGCGTGTTGTCATCCGTTGAACCCGCGTTGGCCACGTTGCCCGTTACCGGACCGACGTTATCCGTGACGCTGGTAATTACTGGCGCGGCGTTGACGGTATCTACAGTGATCCCAAATTTCGACGAGTTAGCCGAACGGTTTCCGGCCCTGTCGATTGAATAAGCCTGGAATTCATACAGCTTGTTGTAGTTGGTCGTCACTGGGTATGACCATGCGCCATTCGCAGCCGCAACCGCCGAGCCATAAGTTCCACCGGTTGCCGGGTCGATGATATACACCACGCTGCCCGCTTCCGCTGTCCCGCGTAAATCCAGCGTACGATCGTTCGTTACGCCGCCGTTACCCACCAGGCCGTTATAGACACCGCCCTGAACATCGTCGAAAGAGCCGAGGATAACCGGTGCGTTGTTCACCGTATCCACGTTGATCGAATAGGTCTCAGATTTACCCGACACGTTACCCAGATCGTCTTTCGCAATGGTGTAGAACATATGCGGACGACCGGCAGCCGTGTCAGCAACCGCATGCTCCCAGGTCCAGTTACCTTTCGCATCAGTTTTCACCGTATCCAACACCGCGTTGTTATACGCGTTGTAGATATACACGACGCTGTTTGGCTCAGCGGTTCCGCGCAGCTGCATATTGCCGTCGTTGCTCAGCCCACCGTCTGGCACCAGGCCGTTATAAATGCCGCCTTGCACGTCATCGTACGCCCCCAGAATGATCGGAGCTGCAGCGCGGGTATCCACTTCCAGACCGTAGTGGTTGGATTCGCCAGAGACGTTGCCCGCCGCATCCTGTGACGTCACGTAGAAGTCATGTTTCGCATCTGCCAGCGCAGGCGATGTCCACGTCCAGTTACCGTCCGCATCGGCATACACCGAAGCGATTGGCGTTTTGCTGTCCGGGCCATAGATTTTCACCAGGCTGTTTTTCTCAGCCGTACCGCGCAGTTCTGGCGTGGTGTCGCGTGAACGGCCGCCATCGACGATCAGCGTACCCGCATCGTTATACATGCCGGTAATGGTCGGTGCCGTTGGCGCGTCAGTATCAATCGTCAGATCCCACGGCGCGGTTGGTGCGCTTTTCACACCGGTCGGGCTCTGGAAGACCGCGCTCAGAGACAGCTCGGTGCCGTTGTTCTGCGGTGGCAGCGTGTAGTTCCAGGTGCCGTCATTGCCTACGGTCACAGAATTAACAAGCGTGGTGCCGTCGTAAATGAACACGGTGTCGCCCGCACGGCCAGTACCGTGCAGCGTTGGCGTGGTGTCATCGGTCACCGCCGGGTTCGCCAGGTCGCCCTGCACCAGGCCTACATCGTCGGCGATGCGATCCAGCGTCCCTGTCGGAATGCTGGTGTCGAGCGTCAGCTCAAACGGTGCGGTAGGCGCACTCTCACCCGTCCCCGGATCTTCCGTCGCGGTGATTTGATATGTCCCATCCGCGCTCAGCGCAGGGGTGATGGTCAGCTGCCAGTTACCGGTTACTGCATCCGCACGTACGCTATCGATATAATTGCCGTCAACGTACACCTTCACCAGTGCGCCCGGCGTCGCGCGGCCCACAACCGTTGGGGTCGTGTCATCGGTGTGGCTGCCGCTGCCCAGATTGCCGGTAATGGCACCTTCATCATCCACGACGTGGCTGATGGATACGCCGTTACCGCTGGTGTCCACGATGAAGTGGATCGGGTCGGACGCAGGGCCGACGTTACCCGCTTTGTCTTCAATCGAGACTTTCCAGGTGTAGTCGCCGTCCGCCAGCGCAGGTGCCGGGGTGTAGCTCCAGTTACCGCTGCCATCGACAGGAACGCGCACGCTAGTACCATTACCGAGATCGATAATGGCGGTACCGCCCGCTTCACCTTTACCACGGTAGGTTGGGGTGTTGTCATCGGTGGTGTCGTTGTTACCAATCAGACCTGGCGTACCGAAGTCGTCCCACAGTTCCACGTCAGCCGCTTCGCCTGGTGCGACAGAGTCCACAATAATGACCCACTCGCCGGTCTCCGGGCTGCGGTTGCCGGTCACATCTTCTGCGACCGCGCGGAAGCGGTGTTCGCCCTGCGCCAGCGCCGAATCAAACTCAATGGTCCAGCGCCCACCGGTGACCACCGCGCTGCCGATAGGGTTCGGGTTCGCGCCGTCGTACAGATAGACGGTGGTGCCATCCTGCGCGGTACCGGTAATGACCGGACGATCGTCATTCGTGATACCACCGTTCTGTACCGTGCCGACGTGTGATTCGACATCGTCAATCACATCGGTGATTGCCGGAGCCGTTGGAATACCGCCCGCCAGCAGGTCAAAGGAGAACGCATCAGAAGGAGCCGAACGCAGACCCGCTTTGTCTTCGGCGACCACTTTCACGTCATAATGACCGTTCGCCAGCCCCAGCGGCGGTGTCCAGGTCCAGGTACCTTCATCGGTGGCGCGAACGGAAGCAACTTCACGGCCATTGACGATGATGTACACCAGGCTGTTCTCTTCGGCAGAACCCGCAAAGGTCGGGGTGCTGTCGTCAGTGATATCGCCGTTTTGCAGATAACCTGTTTGCTGACCCGCGTCGTCAAAGACGGTGTCGATAGTCGGTTTCACCGGTGGCGTGGTGTCAACGATAAAGCCGATCGGATCGGACGGTTCGCTGGTGTTACCCGCGGGATCGGTGATGACCACCACGGCTTCATGCTCGCCTTCTGCCAATGGGTTTTCGGGTGTGACTTCCCATTTACCGTCTTCACCCACGATCGCGGTACCTACCACTTCATCGTCGATGATCAGTTCTACGGTTTCACCCGGCACAGCGCCTTCGCCGCTGAATACCGGCTGGGTATCATCGGTCACATCGCCGTTATTAATTGGGCCGATAACCGGACCCTGATCGTCTTCAACGTCACCAATGATCGGTTTCACTGGCGCTTCGGTGTCAATCACCAGCTTCCAGGGATCGGTTGGCGCACTTTCAACGCCCGTTGGGCCACGGAATACCACACTCACATCCAGCGCGGCACCGTTCGTTTGTTCAGGCAGGGTATATTCCCAGCGGCCATCAGCGCCCACGGTTACGGAGCTAATAATGTCGCTGCCATTACGTACGAAAACAATGTCACCTGGACGGCCCGTACCGTGCAGGGTTGGCGTGGTGTCATCCGTCACCGCCGGATTCGGCAGGTCACCCTGATAACGACCAACGTCATCCGATACGCGATCGAACGTCCCGGTCGGAACTACGGTGTCGATGGTCAGCAGGAATGGACGTGTCGGAGGTGGAATTTCACCAGGACCGCTGTATTCACCTGCGGTAATTTCATAGGTTTTACCCGACTCCAGCGCAGGGTTGATCTCAATGGCCCACGCACCGGTCGTTGGGTCAGCAGTCCTCGATCCCACCGCCTCGCCATCAACATACAGCGTCACCAGAGAGCCAGGCGTTGCCGTCCCCACGATAACCGGGTTAAGGTCATCCGTGCTGCTGCCGCTGGCCAGCGGGTTGGTCAACGTGCCGGTATTATCTTCCGCGTGGCTGATGGATACCGCATTACCCACGGTGTCGACGATAAAGGTCACTGGCGCGGTGGCTTCCCCACGGTTACCCGCAGCATCTTCCAGCGCCACAGACCAGCTATAGGTTCCGTCCGCCAGCGCAGGCGCAGGCGTCCAGCTCCAGTTACCTTCTGCATTGACGGGTACACGAACGCTCTGCCCGTCACCGAGGTCGATCACAGCCGTCATGCCCGGCTCACCCTTACCGCTAATGGTCGGGGTGTTATCTTCGCTGATATCGTTATTGTTAATTTCACGCGGGAACTGGTAATCGTTCCACAGTAAAACGTCGGTCGGCAGCGGCGGCAGTGTCGCCACAGCAGCGATGTTTGGCTCAGTATTGTTGTTAGAAGCGATGGTCTTTTTCATACTCAATATCCAACTATATTCTGTTTATGTTCGGGAAAATCCCTGGATTAAAAAAACGGCTAAACGTTTTTACTTTCCGGAGGCGCCTTAAAGTCGCCTCCGTTTCCTGATATCAATTAGTGGTTTTGCAGCGTGACCGTCACTCCCATCTGAACGAGGATTTCGGTATTCAGGCTTTCCATCTGGAAGGACTGATACTCCACTCCGCCAACGTTAACCGTGCCACCGTTTGTCCAGTTGCCCGGGTCTATATCGTTTGGCAACAGGTCGCTGAGATTGACCCGATCGCCTGCATCGCCCTTCACCATCAACTGGTTGAAGTCGTTATCGTGGAACAGGTTCTGTGTGGCGTTTTCCAGCACATCGCCCGCGCTCAGCGTCAGGGTGTTGTTGCCTGTTCCCGTAATATCGAACACTTCCATTGACTGGATTTTGTTGGTCAGCGCGCTCATATCGAGATGCTGATCCGCACCCAACAACTTCAGCGTGTCCGTCCCTTCTCCCCCCTGGATCACCGCGTCGGTCAGGCTGGCCACGTCACTCACCTGATAGAGGTTGTCCGCCGCGTCGCCATACCAGACATCGCCCTGGTTATCCGCCAGGAATTCACCCGGCGTGACGGTTTTCGCCGTGCCGCTCACCACCAGGTTATCGATACTGAAACCAAATCCGGTGCTGCCCGGCTGCTCCTGATGGTGAATTTCCATCCGGTAAACCGGCGTATCCTCCTGGCCTGTGAACGACACATGGACGTTACGGTTGCTGATCGGCGCGTTCACAGGCTGAGAACCAATCACATTGCCGTTGATGTCATAGAACGTCACCACCGTAGACGGACCCGCAAATCTCGGGTTGAAATCGAAATCGACGGTTTTGGCGCCATACTGGAAGTCGACAAACATGCTGGCTTCCATCCCGCCATCTGCTGATGAACTGAACAGGTACAAGCTGCTTGTGCTTCCCGCCCCGATGGTCTGTCTGTCGAATTCGTAGTCAGCCGTACTGGTATCCGTCGTGTGTGAGAAACGCATTCCGTGCACCCACTGGCCCGCATTGATCGCCGTAAACTCATCAGCTGATTCAAAGTTGTTGGTGCTGGTAAAGTCGCTGGTACGGTAGTCCGAGCTGTTACCCGCCGCGTCCACAATGGCTGCCCCGACCGGAATATCGGTATAACCGCCCGGTGGCAGGCTCAGCGTCACGTTACCGTTCGCGATATCCGCTGCCGTCAGCGTGTGCGTGACAGAGACATCTCCGACCTTCACCAGAACCGAATCACCCGCCGTCACGTTGCTGCCCGGCAGCGTGACGGTGACATCGTTACCGCTCCGCACCACGTCGGTCGGGGCGTCCGGTGCAACCTGATCCACCTCCACGTTCTGTGACGACTCGGTGTAGTTACCTGCCGCATCAACAACACGGGTCAAAATGGTCCAGTCAGCGCTGTGGCCCTGCGTGTCCACATAGGCCCACTTATCGCCGTCTACCAGCGCTTCCTGCCAGGTCGCGCCGCCATCAACGGAGACAAGGACTTTGTCGCCCGCGTCCAGCGCAGCCGAGAGATGGCCGGTGACCATGCTGCCAGGGCCGCTGTTATTGGTGATGAAGTCCGCATCGCTCACGCCGGAGTCTTTGCTCAGGCCGTCAGCCACCGCACTGGCCGTTGGCGCTTCGGTATCAATGGTGATTTTCCAGGAATCACTCGGTGCGCTTCTGACGCCCGTTGGGCTCTGGAACACCACGTTCATATCCAGCTCGGTACCGTTATTCTGCGGCGGTAACGTGTAGTTCCAGTTGCCGCCAGGGCCAACGGTGACGGAGTCAATCAGAGTCGTGCCGTCGTAAATAAACACGACGTCGCCCGCCACACCGGTACCGCGCAGGGTCGGGGTGGTATCGTCCGTAACATCCGGGTTCGCCAGGTCACCCTGAACCAGCCCCACGTCATCCGTTACGCCATCAAACGAGCCGGTCGGGACGCGGGTATCGAGCGTCAGCTCAAACGGCGCAGTTTGTGGGCCGTCACCGGTGCCGGTGTTTTCGCTGGCGGTGATCTGATATGTGCGATCCGCCGACAGCGCCGGGTTGACGGTGTACTGCCATTGACCCGTAGTCGGATCGGCCACCACGCTGTCAACCAGGTGTCCGTCAACATAGACTTTCACAATGGCACCAGGCGTAGCGTGGCCCACAACGGTTGGCGTCGTGTCGTCAGTGTGGCTGCCGCTGGCCAGGTTGCCCTGAATGCCACCTTCATCATCCACAACGTGGCTAATCGAAATCCCGTTTCCGCTGGTATCCACGATGAAGTGGATAGGATCGGATGCAGGTCCGACGTTGCCCGCCTTGTCTTCTATCGAAACTTGCCAGGTGTACGCGCCGTCCTCTAGCGCCGGCGCCGGGGTGTAGCTCCAGTTGCCGCTGCCATCAACCGGTACACGCACGGTGGTACCATCGCCCAGGTCGATAATCGCCGTACCGCCCGCTTCGCCCTTACCCCGGTAGGTTGGGGTGTTGTCATCGGTCGTACCGTTGTCGGCGATAATCCCCGGCGTACCGAAGTCGTCCCACAGTTCAACGTCTGTCGCCTCGCCCGGTGCGACGGAATCAATGTTGATGACCCACTCGCCCGTTTCCGGGCTACGGTTGCCGGTGGCATCTTCCGCTACCGCACGGAAGCGGTGCTCGCCCTGTGCCAGCGGGGCATCAAATTCAATGGTCCAGCGTCCGCCCGTGACCACGGCACTGCCGATCGGGTCCGGGTTCGCGCCGTCGTACAGGTAAACGGTGGTACCGTCCTGACCGGTCCCCACGAGAGTTGGGCGGTCGTCGTTGGTGGTACCGTTTTGCTGTACGGTGCCGGTGTGAGACTCAACATCGTCAATCACATCGGTAATTGCCGGCGCTGTAGGTATTCCGCCCACCTGCACGTTAAAGTTAAAGTCCTCAGACGACTCAGAGCGCAGGCCAGCCTGATCCTCCGCAACAACGCGGACGTTATACGGACCGTTAGCCAACCCCGGAGACGGTTCCCAGGTCCAGGAGCCGGTTTCAGTGGCGCGCACGGAATCCACCACTTTCTCGTTGACGATGATGTAAACGAGGCTATTTTCTTCAGCCGTACCGCTGAAGGTTGGCGTGTTGTCATCGGTGGTTTCACCTGCCGCCAGGTTGCCGGTTCTGTCGCCAACGTTATCGAAAACGGTATCGATGGTCGGTTGTGCCGGTGGCGTGGTGTCAACGATAAAGCCGATAGGATCCGACGGTTCGCTGGCGTTGCCTGCCGGATCGGTAATGACCACCACCGCTTCATGTTCGCCTTCCGGCAGCGGTTTTTCTGGCGTCACTTCCCAGTTGCCGTCTTCACCCACAATCGCAGTGCCCACCACTTCGTCGTCGATAATCAGTTCAACGGTTTCGCCAGGCACGGCACCGCCGCCGCTGAATACCGGCTGAGTATCATCGGTGACATCGCCATCGTTAATCGGGCCAGTGATCGGGCCGACGTCATCTTCCACGTCACCGATCACCGGTTTCGCTGGCGCAGTCAGGTCAACGATAAAGCCGATCGGATCGGACGGCTCGCTGGCGTTGCCTGCCGGATCGGTGATCACCACCACCGCCTCGTGCTGGCCTTCAGCCAGTGGGTTTTCCGGCGTCACTGCCCATTTACCGTCTGCCCCCACTACCGCGGTACCCACGACTTTATCGTCGATGATCAGCTCAACGGTGTCGCCCGGCGTGCCGTTTTCACCGCGGAATACAGGCAGGGCGTCATCAGTGGTGTCACCGTCATTGATTGGGCCAACCACCGGACCGACGTCATCTTCCACCTCACCAATCACCGGTTTTTCCGGCGGGGTGAGATCGACCACGAAATCAATAGGATCGGACGGTTCGCTGGCGTTGCCTGCCGGATCGGTAATGACCACCACCGCTTCATGTTCGCCTTCCGGCAGCGGTTTTTCTGGCGTCACTTCCCAGTTGCCGTCTTCACCCACGATCGCGGTGCCCACGACTTCATCGTCGACAATCAGCTCAACGGTATCGCCAGGGTTCGCACCACCGCCACGGAAAACAGGCTGGGCGTCGTCAGTGGCATCGCCGTTGTGGATAGGGCCAGTGATCGGGCCAACGTCATCCTCAACTTCGCCGATCGTTGGTTTGCCAGGACCTGTCGGTGGAGGGGGAATAACGTCGCCGTTATCACCGCCGTCGTTACCGCCACGGTTATGGCGAATAATGGAGCCGATGCCAATCGCCGCACCAATCGCCGCTAATGCACCCAGCGCCAGCAAGGCAGGGGAAAACGCGGTACCCGCAACCGCCAGACCGTCAAGGCTGGCAATCGCGCCTGCGCCCAGCGCTTGTGCAGAGGATTCACCGTCCAGCAGGAAAGCAGCTTCGTGGTCATCATCACCGTCGGTGGCGATGTATTCATGCCACTGACCATCTTCCCCTTTACCGACCAGTTCACCCGGATTATCAAAGTAGTCTTCGATAATCAGCTGCGGCTGATCTTCATCAGTGCCTTCCAGCATGATGAACAGGTCTTTACCGACACGTTTCAGGGTAATGTTTTCTGGCGCAACGCCGTTTTCCCCTTCAGCAAGAATGTATTTTGCATTCGGGATGGCTTTAATTTTGACGGCACTGCCTATTTTTTCACTGCGCAGAACGTCGGCTTTGACAATCGTATTTTTATCAACGACTGCAATATTTACTGGCTTGAGATTCATTCGCTAAATTCTCGTGTAAATAATCGATCTGTGTCTGCGCAACGCGCCAGACGCACTTCCATACGGGATTCTTTCCCTGGCTGACGCTATCTTCCTGTCAGAGCGACGGAGTCTTAATAAGACCTGTCGCAAACGACCAGGTTAAGGTTGCAAGGAGACGTAATAAAAGGACTGGTCCGTTATCTGGCAGGCCAGGCAGGACAGCGCTGAGGGGGAAAATAAAGTCTCAGTTAAAGACAAGTCTTAGCCAAATTTGCATTGACGGGATAGAGAATAAATTTTTCCTTTCCCGATTCAGGACAACCAGGAATGTCAGGCAAAAAAGTCATTGTCATGGACGCCAGCCCACTGCTTCGCGCTGGACTCCAGGGCTTATTATCAGAACATGGTCATCAGATTGTTGCGCAGTTTGGCACAATGGAAGAATTGCTGGACAAACATTCGTTGTTCAACGCCGACTTGATAATAATGGAGCATCTGCAACAACAGCCAGACGTGTTTTCTTCTCTGGCTCAGTTAATAAAAAATATCCCTGATACACAGGTAATGATTTTATCCTCATCATCCAGTGATTTTCACATTCAGCTTAGCAGGAAGGCGGGAGCTGCCGGCTATCTTAATAAAAACAGTACGCTGGACAACATCGTCCGGACTGTCAATAAAGTCGCATCCGGCCAGTTCTGTTATGGCAATGAACTGAGGCTGCACCGGACAAAATACCCGCGAGACGCCTCGTTGTTGTTATCGCTATCCCATACTGATATCTGTATCTTGCGCTACATTTCTGCGGGCTACAGCAATCAGGTCATTGCCGGCATAATGAATATAAATAATAAACGCGTCAGCGCTTATAAAAAGCGCATCATGCTGAAATTTAAAATATCCAAATTGACTGAACTGGTGGATCTGGCAAAACGTAATTATCTCTATTGAACAGAAATGACGCCGGGAAATGACTAACGACCACGAAACTCGCGACGATAGCGGGAAGGTGAGGTATTAAGCTGCTTTTGAAAGTGGCGCCGTAAAGAGGTCGTGGAAGGGAAGCCGACGCGTTCGGCAATATCTTCCACTGGCCGATCGGTTTTTTCAAGAAAGCGCTGGGCAACGAGAATGCGCTGGTTCAAAAGCCAGTTTGAAAAACGTTCCCCCGTCGTTTGCTGAAAGCGGCGGGTAAAGCTCCGGCGGCTCATGCAGGCTTTCTCCGCCACGCAGTCCAGCGTGATGGCCAGCTGTAAATTCTCTGTTGCCCAGGCCAGCGCGTCGGTGAAGTTATCTCCACGACGCGTATTCTGCACCGGCAACTCCACAAACTGCCGCTGCCCGCCCTGACGATGAGGCGGCACCACCAGCAAGCGCGCCACGCGGTTGGCGACATCCGCACCCCACGCCTGTCGAACCAGATGCAAACAGCAGTCGATACTGGCTGCCGTTCCTGCTGACGTCACAACATCGCCATCATCAATGTAAAGCACATCTTTATCCATCTGCACGGAAGGATAAAGACGCTGAAAGTCCGCCGCCCATCGCCAGTGCGTCGTTGCCGGACGGTTTTCCAGCAGGCCTGCGGCGGCCACCACGAACGTGCCCATACACAACCCAACAATGCGGGCCCCGGCCGCATGCGCATTTTGTAACGCCGTTAACAGTTCAGGCTCCGGTGCATGCTCAGGCACATCCCAGCCCGGCACAATCACCATATCCATCCCGGCTAACGCATCCAGACCTCGGTCGACCACGATGGAAAAACCGGCATTGGTTTTAAGCGCGCCGGGTGTAGTGGCACAAACCACGAGCTGACACAGGGCGTCACCCTGCGGCGTCAGTGCTTTCTCAAACACGGCATAAGGCACCGAAAGGTGAAAAGGAATAATGCCTTCAAAGACTACGATACCAATTTTCAATGTCATGACCGCCTCCGTAAGCCAGCCAGTATAGAGGGCTGGCTGGCCACTGGGATTTCAGTTCGGTCTTATTTTTCCACCGCCAGCGCCATCACCTGATCCGTGGTCATGATTTCAGCAAAGACATCCGCGACGCCTGCCAGCGCTGCACGCTGCAGCGTGTCGTGATCCACCATGCCCCCCTTCCCGTCATCCAGATCGCGCGTGGCTGTCGCATCTTCCGGAATAATCACGCTATAACCCAGCGGTACAGCATCACGTGCAGTCGATGAGATACACATATGCGTCATCAGGCCCGCCACGATGACCTTTTTAATTCCCTGTTTCTTTAAGCGGGCATCCAGATCGGTGCCCACGAAAGCGCTCGGGGTCTCCTTGGTAATTATGGTGTCCTGCGCAGTCGGCTGCAGATCCTTATGGAACTGGGCAAATACGGAATTCTCAGCGAACAGCGGCGTACCGTTTTGCTGCGGGCTATTTTTTGTTATGTGGCGCACAAAGTAGACCGGCATCCCTTTTTGGTGTGCATACTCGACCAGCTTTTTGTTTTTCAACAGCACATCCGCGCCATCCGGGATAACCATCCGGCCACGGAAGTCCTGACCTGCGTAATATTCATTCTGAATATCCACCACGATTAACGCGGTTTCAGATGCGGATAAAGACGTCGTAGCAACAGCGCCTGACATCGCGCGAATTGTTTTTGTATTCACCTGATTTGTCTCCTGTGCGGTGGCCTGGCTGGAAAATGCGCTCATCATGCTCACCAACAGTGCGGTACGGAAAATCGTTTTCATAACAAGAACTCCCTCTGTGTTGTGTTCGGGAGGCATTATTTCGTATTAACGTAAAAGACAGGAGTCACCTGAAGAACGAAAAACGGTACTTTTGGGCCAATATAAAAAAGATTACCCATCGTTCCTGCCGAACAAATATGCCAGAAAACCCACCTCTCTAATTTTCATGCCATTGAAATAGCGCTATTTTCCGCTTATTGACCGGCGGGTAATATCGTTGCAGATATGGTATAGTTATGCATAATATTCATGCCTGTGTTCATCAGGCAAAGCCCTTTGAACCAGGATGATAAAATGAATAGCGTATTAATCGTGGATGACCACCCGGTTGCCCGTCTGGCGGTGAGAATGTTGCTGGAAAAAGACGGGATGACGGTGATCGGCGAGACTGATGATGGCCTTAAGGCATTACAACAGGCACGTCAGTTACTTCCGGATTTGGTTATTGTCGATATCGATATTCCTACAATCAATGGGATTAACGTTGTTCAGCGACTCCGTGCGAATGATTTTAAAGGCGGGATCCTGGTTCTGACGGGTAAAGATGACGATCATTATATTAAGCGTTGTGCCGGTGCGGGCGCCGATGGGTTTATTAGCAAGCGCAATAATCTGACGGAACTTCATGACGCTATCCGTGCAATCAAAAGTGGCTATGGTTTTTTCCCGATTAACCGCGCCCGCCAGATTGCCGCAGAGGATATTCCGCTGGATGACAAAGGGAATATTGCCAGTCTGTCGGATAAGGAACTGCAGGTTCTGCATTTTCTGGCAAAAGGAAGCCGGATTGTCGATATCGCCGGGGAAATGATGATCAGTGATAAAACGGTTAGCACCTATAAACGCCGCCTGATGAAAAAGCTCGATCTTAAAAGCCCGAAAGACATTTATGATTTTGCCCTGCGCAACAAAATAGAATGAGCCAACACCGGGTCTTAAAGGGAAAAATGTGACGGAATCCCCTTCGGCGGCACGCCCGCTACGCATACTGACTGTAGACGATCACCCGGCAAGCCGGCTCCTGCTCAGGCAGCAATTGATCCGCCTGGGGTATGAGGTTGTCGAGGCAGAAAACGGCGAACAAGCCCTTGTGCGCTGGAGCGAACAGCAGGTTGATATGGTCATCACCGATTGTAATATGCCGGTGATGGACGGGCTAACCCTCACCCGGCTGTTACGGGAGCGGCAGCAAAAACCGTTAATTATCCTTGGTCTCACCGCGAATGCTCAGCCCGAAGAGCGTAGCCGCTGTATTGCCGCAGGTATGGACGACTGCCTTTTCAAACCGCTCAATCTGAAGCAACTGGAGGCGGATCTACAGCGGGTGTCCCCAAAAGAGGCGACTACAAAACTTGCTGACCCGAAAGGCCTCGGCCAGTTTATCCGTGTGGACAATCTTCGGTCGTTAACCGGCGATGACAATACCTTATTGTTCACCCTGCTGAATGCCACGCGGGATGAAAACCAACGCGACATGCAACCCTGCCTTACGCTGGCCCGTCAGGGCGACTGGGCAGCGCTGGCGTATCACGTACATCGCCTGGCCGGTGCCGCCGATATCATTGGCGCAACTGCGATAGCGCAGCAGTGTCGCAGTCTTGAAAAGGCATGCGAAGGGACAAGGCAGCCCGTCGAGTCTGAAATTGTGCCCCGCCTCCAGACCCTGCTCAGGGACGTCGCGGCGCTGAATCAGGCGATTACAGCCTTCACCACACCACGCTAACCTCAGGTTTACTTTTCCTCACACGCTGTCGAGCGGGCGCCTGCGCCTGGCCTGTCCTGTTTTTCACCGACAAGGACTACACGCCTATAGTCCTTCCCTTACACGCCGATCATCCTGCCCTCATGTATCTCACTGACCTGGAATTTATATAGTGACCCCGTTGTCACCATGGCAACGTTTTTGAAATAAAGAAGGTTGCCATGTTAAATAATTTATTTGAGACCACTACAACAGAACTGCGTTTTCTTATCCTGATGCTCTTGCTGATCAACCTCACGGGCGTTTTATTTTTATTATTTACGCCTCATTAATTAAAAGGTATTCCTTGTGAAAAAAACATTTCTTATTCTGCCTGTGCTCACGGCATTAACCATGACTGCGCACGCTAAATCATTGACGCAGTCCACCCTGTCTCTGGAACAAGCATCTGTACTCGCCAGCGAAGCCGTTAAATCGTGCAGCGCTAAAGGCTATAACGTCAGCGTAACGGTTGTCGATGCTGCAGGCCTCACCCGCGCGGTACAGCGTATGGATAACGCCGGGCCACACACCCTGACAGCCAGCTATCAGAAAGCGTTTACCTCTGCGTCCAGCGGAGCGGCGACCAGCCAGCTTCTGGAAAACTCAAATAAGTATCCGGCGGCGAAAAACCTCGGCGATATCCCGGGTTTCTTATTACTGGCTGGCGGCGTACCGGTTAAAGAAAATAACGCCACCATCGGTGCCATTGGTATTGGCGGCGCGCCGAGCGGTGATATTGATGAAGCCTGCGCACTCGACGCTATTAAAAAGCTGAAATAAGTAAAGCTATCTGTCATTTATCGGAAAGATAAAAAGGAACTTATTATGAACGTAACGCCACGTGTTTTATTCGCCTCTGTAATTTCACTGTGCGCTTCCGGCCCGGTACTGGCTGCCGAAAACGTTAAAGAAGGTTATTACGGCGCCCTGAACCTGATTGACACCCATCAGAAGGCCAAGAGCATGAACCTGAGCGAACGCCCGGGGATCGGTTCATTTGTGGCCGGGGACGAAAAAGAGCACAAGCTGAACGGTTCCGTGGCCGCCGGCTATCAGTTCGGCAATAACTGGCGTACCGAAGCGGAATATGTGTTTAAAGAAAAAACAGAATTCACCAGCGGATCTTCCACGTTTGCGACCAGTTTCAACCACATGAAAGTTGATTCTGAACGTGCAATGCTCAACGTTTATCGTGACTTTATGATCACCGATAAATTCGCCCTGTACGCAACGGCGGGTGCCGGTGTGGCGAAAGTGAAAGTGGGTGGCTGGCAGGGAAATGACACCCGCGAGTTTGCTGGCAACACGCAAACCAACTTTACCTACTCCGTGGGTGCTGGTGCGTCTTATGAAGTTATCGACGATCTGACCCTGTACGCCACTTATCGTTATGTCGATATGGGCAATATCGAAAGCGGCCGTAACACCTTTGTCAACGCCCGTGATCTGCAGGATGAAAACCTGCGTGGACGCCTGGTGAACAATGAATTTGTATTCGGCGTGCGCTACGTCCTGTAAGGCACGTTGACAGACAGTTTCATCACCCTCATTTCAGGTATTTTTCCTCTCTTTTATGCCACTTTGCCTGTCCTTACCGCCTCTCTGCCGGGCGGTAAGGTTTTTTTGCTCAAGAGCGCTCACGATCGGATTTCCCTTCAGTACGCTGACGCCCCTCATTCCGGCACCACCTCCACGCTCGCCGACAACCCGGCTACCAGCTCAACCCCCTTCGGCAATGCATCAATATGTATGCGCACCGGGACGCGCTGCGCCAGCCGCACCCAGCTAAACGTCGGCTCGACGTCGGGAAGCCCAAGCCCGCCCGTCTCATCGTTGTTATCACCGATCCCATGGCCGATGCTCTCAACATGCCCGGCAATCACCGGTTCATAGCCCATCAACACGATATGCGCCGTGTCCCCAACGCGAATATGGCGAAGTTTGGTCTCCTCGAAATACCCTACCACCCAGAAACTGTGCGCATCGACGATGGCGACCTTAGTCTCCCCCGCGGTGGCATAGTCCCCCGGGCGAAGCCGCAGATGGGTGATATAACCCGAGACGGGAGCCCGTACGGTGGCGTGGGACAAATTAAGCTCGGCCAGCTCCAGCGCGGCCAGCGCACCGTGATAATTCGCCACCGCGACGTTCGCGGCGCTGCCCGTTTGCTGTAAATCCTCGCTGGAAATCGCGGCTTTAATCTGTGCGCGTCGTCTGGCGGCATCCTGTCGCATCACCATCTCATGCCGTCTGGATTCCACCTCCGCCTGCGCGCTGGCCACCGCCAACGTGAGCCAGTGCGGGTCGATAGCGTAGAGCACATCGCCCCGGTTAACCCACTGGTTATCCCGGACGGCCACGCGGATTACCGGCCCGGATACGTCCGGCGCAATCTGTACCACATCCGCCCGTACCCGGCCGTCGCGGGTCCAGGGCGTTTGCGCATAATGTTTCCACATCATAAAAGCCAGAAGCGTGGCCGCCGCGACGGCACATAACGTCAGCGCATAGCGACCGACCAGAGAAAGTAATGATTTCATCTAAATAACCCCAGCACGGTCAGGCCCTGCATCAGCAGGAAAAAGGTGACCAGATAAGTTGAAACGTCCAGCAGCGGGCGAAAAGGCAAACGACGGTAGAGCCTGCTGAGCGATAAAAGCGCGATGAGTGCCAGCGTGCAGGCCAGCGCCGCGAGCGCGGTGACAAGCAGTCCCGGGATAAAAACGCCCCCGATATTCAGATCATTGACCATCGTCTGCCCTCCGTAATGCGCAATGTAAATCCACCAGATGGCCGACAAACTGGCGCGTTTGTGCATCTGTGGCAGGCAAACAGAGGCGGATGTGGTCGGCGATGTGTTCACGCAAGGCGTCGGTGTCGTTCAGGTGATACAGGCGCGCGCTAATCTCCCTGCTCGCGGGCATACCGCAGCGGCGTAAATGCATCACCGAAAGGCCGATGCGCAGCGCGCGCAGCAGCGGGTTAAGCACCTGCTCTGAGGCACGTCCGCTGCGCTGCAGGCGCGGCAGTAACAGGGCAGCGCGGTCAATCATCAGATTGGTCCAGTGCGTCTCATCCAGCAGAAGCGTGCCCTTCACGCTGCGACGAATATCGCGCTGGCACAGCGTGTGCAGACGTGCGATGGCCGCGTCGGCCTGCACGGTTTGCAGCAGGCTCATGCTGATAACAGCAAAGCCGGTTGCGGCAAACAGCGCAATGGCGGAATTGGCCGCCGTGGCAAAGTCTCCGCTGTAGTGGGCACCCAGCTCGCACAATACCGGCAGCGTCAGGGTGATCCCCATCGCCATAAACGTGGTGGGAGGACGTGCCTGAAGCGACCCGGCCAGCAGATATACCGGCGCCAGCACGGCCACCAGCACGGGGAAATCGCTCACCTGCGGAAGCAGCGCAAAGCTGTACAGCAGGCTAATTAATACGCCCCAGAACGAGCCAATTATGTATTTCACAATGTGCGGTGCCGGGGTGTCGAAACTGCCAAACAGCGTGCAGCAGACCCCAAGGATAGAGACCGCCGTGCTGCCATCGGGCCAGGCGGAGAAGATCCAGACCAGGCAGCCGCTCAGGATAATGGCGAACGCGCCCAGCGCGGTGCGGGCGGCAGTAAGAGGATCGCGGTGAAAAACATACCCTTTAACTGCCCTGCCCGCCGTCAGTCCGCGGGCGGGCTTCGCATGGTGGATGGCATCAGAAAGACGTTCGCACTGCTGCAACAGCGTAATGGCCTGCGTCAGATAACGGACAAAACTGGCCTGTAACGCGTCGTCCATCGTCCGGGCCTGTGCAGCGTAGCGCTCTGCGAGCTGTTCACTGCGTGCTATTAACGCATCTGCCGTGCTGTGGCGTGCAGCATCTTCTTCCCCCAGCCAGGCCTGAACGTCGTCGAGCAATACCTGCAACCCGGCAGGCACCGTCGCCGGTAAGCGATCGCGTAATTCACAGTTGACGATGACCAGCCGCGCCAGTCGGTCATGGATAGCCTTTCTGCCCTGCCGCACCGGAGCAGACAGGGCAAAATCATACGGAATATGGTGGCTTATGCCCTGCAGAAACTGCAGCGCCAGCGCCAGATGCAGCGGGTCTGAAACCGCGGCGGGTTTGCCTGCGAGGGTGTCAGCCACCCGCTCACGCGCGGTGTGCAGGGTTTGCGATAACTTACTGTTGAACAGGCCGGAGATACGCGCGGGTAACACATAGCGATGTATCAGCGCCGCGCAGAAGATCCCAATGACAATCTCCTGCACACGGATAATGGCGATATTAAAAATCCCGCCGGGGTCGGATACCGCAGGAAAACCAATCAGGCTCGCAGTGTACCCGGCCAGCACAAAGGCATACGCCCGCGGGGTGCGCTCCAGCAGAGATAAATAGAGGCAGAACGTGATCCAGCCCGACAGCATCACGCTGCAGAGGATCGGCATATTGACGAAGACAGGTACGATCGCAACGGTGGCGCAGGCCCCCACAACGGTGCCGGCCAGACGATAGAGACTTCTGCTCAGCGAGGCACCCACCGACGTCTGCGACACGATATAGACGGTAATAATGGCCCACGATGGACGTTCTAGGCCTATCGACAGCGCAATGGAGTAAGCGAGCATCGCCGCTGCAAAACTTCTCGCGGAATAGAGCAGCGCGCTGGCATCGTTACGCAGCCCGGGAGATAAGCGCTCACGCATGCCGCGCCACAAATAAGAATGAAAAGCGTTTAATGTGTTCATGCCAGAATTATTACTGGCTTGCGAACCCGCTTAAATACTCTATTCTGTCAAAAAATACCTAAATGTTGCCAGAAACGTGAAACCTCAACTTGCCAATACGCTCTTCGATCCTGACGCCACCGCATGCCCGGCCGTAGCCCGACATCTGGATTTCGTGGAGTACGCCGCGGAAGTGCCGGTGCACACCCACCGTAAGGGGCAGCTGATTATTGCTTTGTATGGCGCGGTGATTTGTCATGCGGAAAATGATATCTGGATCGTGCCGCCAGACTGTGCCGTCTGGATCCCTGGCGGGATCGCACACAGCGCCAAAGCGACCTGGAATGCTCATCTCAACTATCTGTTTATTGAGCCCGGTGCCGCCGCGCTGCCGGAGAAATGCTGCACGCTGGCCATTTCCCCGTTAATCAAAGCGCTGGTTGACCGTTTGACGCATGAACGCGTTGATTATCCGCCAGAGAGCCATGCCGCGCGGCTGACCAGAGTGACGCTTGATGAGCTCGCCAGCATGCCGCAGCAGAAGCTGAGCCTGCCCGTTTCAGCCCATCCCAAAATTCGCGCCATGGCCGACGCGCTGGTCAGCCATCCTGACGACAGAAGCACCCTGAAAGCATGGGCGAAACGGCTGGCGCTGAGCGAGCGCTCCTTTGCACGTTTGATGGCGCGCGAGACCGGGCTGAGCTTTGGCCGCTGGCGTCAGCAGCTGCAATTGATTATTGCCCTGCAGGAGCTGGCAAGCGGTGTCCCGGTCCAGAACGTGGCGACAACGCTTGGGTATGAATCCGTGAATGCGTTTATCACCATGTTCAGGAAAGCCATGGGCACCACGCCCGCGCACTATTTTGCCGAACGAAAAGTCAGCGGCCGTTAACCCGGCCCTTCGCTGCCTGCAGCAAGCAGAGGAACCAGCACATCGCTAATCGGAACGGGAATTCCGTGGGCACGACCGTAGCGCTGGATCACGCCGTTGCGGATATCCCACTCCATGGGACGGTTGGCCTGACGATCGGCGAGGATAGACGTGCCTAAATCGGCAGGTGCGCGCTGGAAATTCGCCAGGATCTCCTGCGCAACGTCATCGTACAGCACCGCGCCTTCTGCTCGGGCCACGGCAAGCCCTTCGCGCAGATACGCCAGCGCCAGCTCGCTGATATCCTCACGGGAGAACATCCCGGCACGACGATTCGCAAGCACCATCAGGCCTGCAACCGCATTTTGCAGCAGCTTGCGCCATGCGACGGTAAGAAAATCTGCCGACAAGTCTACCGCGCAGCGCGTGCCGTTCAGCGCATCAGCCACCCGTTTTGCCTGCGGCACATCCGGCAGCGTCAACCGCGGACTGGCGCGCAGCCAGACGGAGGCATCCGGCTCACGCTGCGCCGGAAACCAGACCACCGACGGCAGTACCGTCGCGCCATTGACCCACGGTGCCAGCTGGGCCTTTTGCTCGACGCCGTTTTGCAACGCGCAAACCACCGTGTTTTCATCGCACAGCGCGTTCAGCCATCCCGCGCTGTCGGCGTTCTGGGTCGTTTTCACTGCGATAAAAACCAGATCGTACGGACGATCGATGACCGTCGGATCGGTTAATACCGGACCGGGTACCACGATTTCACCCTCATCGTGCCGCAAACGTAATTGCGGATGTGCGGTACGTCCGCACAGTTGCGGCGTGCGGCCTGTCTCATGCAGCACCGCAGCGATAGTGGTTCCGATTGCACCGGGTCCAATCAGCGCAATGGTTGGATAGTCAGACATTGTTAACTCCCCTGGTCGCTAAAGCCCTAATCAGTGTGCCGTGGCGTTCAGCATAGCCGCCACACGTCCCTTTATACCACCGCCTGAAGTGTGAGCCATACCCGTTGTCTATACTCATTTCATCTACGACAACGGAGTGCACCATGCCATTACCCGATTTCCATTCCTCTGAACCTTATACCCTTGGTATTGAACTTGAACTGCAGGTGGTTAACCCGCCGGGGTACGATCTGAGCCAGGACTCCTCCGCCCTTATCGCTGCCGTCAAAGACGACATCAGAGGTGGGGAAGTGAAGCACGATATCACCGAGAGCATGCTCGAAATCGCCACCGGCGTGTGTCAGAACATTGATCAGGCCGCCGCACAAATCTCGGTGATGCAGCAAAGTATTCTGCGCGCCGCTGCGGAGCAGCATATTCAGATCTGCGGCGGTGGGACGCACCCTTTTCAGAAGTGGCAGCGTCAGGAGGTGTGCGATGACGAGCGCTATAACGTCACGCTCGAACGGTTTGGCTATCTGATTTTGCAGGCGACGGTATTCGGCCAGCACGTGCATGTCGGGTGTCGGACCGGCGACGACGCTATTTATCTGCTGCATGGTTTGTCGCGCTTTGTCCCCCACTTTATTGCTCTGGCGGCGTCCTCACCCTATATGCAGGGTACGGACACAAAGTTCGCCTCGTCGCGACTCAATATCTTCTCGGGATTTCCGGATAATGGACAGATGCCGTGGGTGAACAACTGGCTGGAGTTCGAAGGGCTGTTTCGTCGTCTGAGCGCCACCAGCATGATCGACAGCATTAAAGATTTGCACTGGGATATTCGCCCCAGCCCGCATTTTGGCACGGTCGAGGTGCGGGTGATGGATACACCGCTGACGCTCGGCCACGCGATCAACATCGCCGGGTTGATTCAGGCGACGTCTCACTGGCTGCTGACCACGCGGCCCTATAAGCATCAGGAAAAGGATTTTCTGCTGTACCGCTTTAACCGTTTTCAGGCATGTCGTTACGGGTTAGAGGGGATTCTGACGGACGTGCAGACTGGCGAGCACAAAACCGTGGCGGAAGATATTGGGTGGCTGCTGGAGCAGGTTGCGCCGTCGGCCGAGAAGCTCGGCGCGACGAGCGCGATTGAGGAAATAGCCCTGATGTTAAAACAGGGCAAGAGCGAGGCGCAGCGCATGCGCGATTTTATCGCAGACGGCGGTTCGCTTATTTCTCTGGTTCAGAAACATTGCGAGCTGTGGGCGACGAGTCCGTAAGGCGATGCCCCCACTCACGCAGGCGCTGGAACAGCACAAACAGCGCCGGGATAAACAGAATGCCGACCACGGTGGCCACCAGCATCCCGCTGAACACCGTGGTGCCAATGATGCGGCGGCTCTGCGCCCCTGCCCCGGACGCCAGCATCATCGGCAGCACACCGATAATAAATGACACCGCCGTCATCATCACCGCCCGGAAGCGGCGTGAGGCGCCTTCACGGGCCGCATCGACAATCGCCATCCCCTCATGACGCCGTGCGCGGGCAAACTCGACGATCAGGATCGCGTTCTTGGCCGCCAGCGCGATTAACAGTACCAGGCCAATCTGCACATACACATCGTTGGCGTATCCCGCGATCCACAGCCACACCAGCGCGCCACCGATGGCGAACAGGACTGAGAGCATCACGCTCGCGGGCAGCGTCCAGCTCTCATACTGCGCGACAAGGAACAGCCACGCCATAACCACTGCGGCCAGGACAATCCAGATGGCCTGATTTCCGGTCTGCTGCTCCTGATAAGACATCCCGCTCCAGGCATAGTCGTACCCGGCAGGCAGGTTTTCCGCCAGAAGCTCGCTCATCACGGCCATCGCCGTGCTGCTGCTCACGCCGTCTGCCGCCGACCCGCTCACTGACACCGACGGGAACTGGTTGTACTGCTGCAGGAACGGTGCGCCAACGGTCGGGGTAATCGTGACAAGATTACTCAGACGCACCCGCTCACCGTTATTGCTGCGCACGAACAATTCGCTGATTTGCCCGGCACGCTCGCGCCACTGCATTTCGTTCTGTACCACCACGTGGTAGACGCGGTTGTTAACGCTAAAATCCCCGGCACGCGTGCCGCCAAAGGCGGTTTGCAGGCTGCTGAAGATGCGCGAGACCGGCACGTCGAGGCGGGCAGCGCGCTCGCGATCAACGGTCAGCGTCAGCTGCGGCACGTTGCTGCTCCAGGTAGTAAACACCCGGTTAAGCTGCGGATGCTGGTTAGCTTTTATCAGAACGTTGCGGGTAACGCGTTCCAGCTCCGCCGGGCTTTGCCCCGCCTGGGCCTGAATACGCAGGTCGAAGCCGGAGGCGTTGCCCAACCCCGGCAACGTCGGCGGGGCGAAGGTCATGATGGTCGCTTCCGGCAGCGCCAGCAGCTGACGCTGTAGCGTTCCCATCACCTCATCAAGCGGCGGACGCTCCCCCCATGTCTTCAGCATGATGGAGATAAACCCGCCGTTAGACGCGCTGGTACCGTTGAGAATGTTAAAACCGGAGACCTGAATCACATCCTCGACCGCAGGGTGTCTGGCGATAAGCTCCCGCGCGGTGGTCATCACCGCTTCGGTACGCTCCAGCGACGCCGCTTCCGGCAGCTGCACGCTGGCGAAGAAGTAGCCCTGATCTTCCTGCGGCAGGAAGCCCTTTGGCATCGAGATAAAGCTGAACACCACCACGCCCGCCGCACCGGCCGTTGCCAGCAGCACCAGCCACGGACGAAGGTTAATGCAGTTAACGATGCGGGTATAAACGGTGCGCGTGGTATCCAGTCCGCGGTTGAAAACGCGGTAAACCGCGGCTGGCTTCTTCGGGCGCGGGCGCAGCAACAGCGCACAGAGCGCTGGCGTCAGGGTCAGCGCCACCAGGCTTGAGAGCGTGACGGCGGTGGAGAGCGTGACCGCGAACTGGCGATACAACTCCCCCGCGATCCCCGGCAACAGCGCCACCGGCACAAATACCGCCAGCAGCACCAGGGTGGTGGCAATCACCGGTCCGGCAATCTGGCGCAGCGCCTGTGCGGTAGCCGCCGTGCGGCTTTGCCCTTCCGCCATTAGCGTTTCAACGCTCTCCACCACCACAATGGCGTCATCCACCACCATGGTGAGCGCCAGAATAATGGCGAACAGGCTGAGCGTGTTGGCCGAATAACCGAGGGTATAGAGCACCGCAAAGGTGCCGACCAGCGACACTGGAATGGCGAGCGCCACAATCAGCGTCGCACGCCAGCTCTGCAGAAATAAGGAAACCACCACCACGACGGCGAGCAGGGTCAGCGCCAGCGAGACGCCAATCTCCTTGATGGTCGCGGCGACAAAGGTGGTGGTATCGAATTTCACTTCATAGGTCAGATCGTCCGGGAAACGTGCAGAGAGTCGCGCCAGCTCCGCGCGAACCGCATCGGCTACGCGCAGGGCGTTGGCGGACGGCGTAGGGTAGATGCCAAGATAGGCCGAGTCATGCCCGTTCAGCTGGGCGCCGGAGCTGTAGCTGCGCGACCCCAGTTCAATCGTGGCGACATCTTTCAGGCGCACCAGCTGGCCCATCTCCCCCGCACGGATAATGATGTCCGCAAAGTCCTCAGCCTGATTTAAACGCCCCAGCCCGTTAATCGTCAGGGTTTGCTGCTGGCCGTTAAACACCGGCGGCGTTCCGACCTGGCCTGCCGCCCCCTGGACGTTCTGCTCGCGTAACGCCTGAGCCACGTCATCGGTGGTCACGTTCAGGGCGTTCATGCGATCCGGACGCAGCCAGATACGCATGCTGTAGTCGCGTGCGCCAAACATCTGCACCTGCCCGACGCCCGGCAAACGCGCCAGCGCTTCACGCACCTGCGTGCTGGCGTAGTTACTGACGAAAAGCGGCGTGTGGGTATTGTCCGGTGAGTAAAGGCTTACCCCCATCATCAGATTGGTGGCGCGTTTACGCACCTGCACGCCGTTTTGCTGCGCCTCGGTGGGCAATTGCGCCACAGCCTGCGCCACGCGGTTTTGCACGTCGATGGCGGCCAGATCCGGATCGGTCCCTGCCGCAAATGTGATGTTCAGGCTGTAGGCACCTTCATCGGAACTGGTGGATTCCATATAGAGCATGTGATCCACGCCGTTAAGCTGAGTCTCCAGCGGCGTGGCAATGGCTTCCGCCACGTCAGCCGAACTGGCACCGGGCCAGCTGGCGGAGACATTCACCACCGGTGGGGTGATCTGCGGGTACTGCTCCACCGGGATAATCTTCAGCGCGATGGCACCCAGCAGGGTTATCACCAGCGCAATCACCATCGCGAAGCGCGGGCGTTTGATGAAAAACGTCAGCATGATGGCTCCTTAATTCAGTATCTGGACGGCTGCGCCAGGCTGTACGCGCTGGGCACCGTCGGTGATCGCTCGCTCACCGGGATGTAAGCCGGATGAAATCTCAAACTGCTGGCCAATCTGTCCGGCAATCTTCAGCGGGCGTTTTTCGGCTTTGCCTTCTGCGTTAACCACCCAGGCAAAGAATCCCTCGCCGTTTTGCTGTACCGCCGCAGCGGGCACTGTCAGCACCGGCTGCGCGCTTGCCGGACGCAGGTAGACATTCACATTGCCGCCCGGCAGCAGCTGATGGCGCGGGTTGGCGAATTCGGCGCGCAGCATCACGCTGGCGGTACGCGGGTCGATACGATTATCCACGGAGGTCAGCTCACCGCTCAGGCGCTGACCATTGCTGTCAATCCGCGCCTGCCAGGCGCGCTTCAGGGCGCTGATATCCGCATGTTGTCCGGCTTTGGTGGCAAACGCCCCCTCTTCCAGCGCAAAGGCGATACGGATCGGATCAAGCTGCACGACATCCACCAGCACGCCGCTTGACGGGTTCACCAGGCTGCCGGCATGGAACTGGCTGTGCCCCACGCGGCCATCAATCGGCGATGTGATGCGCGTGTACGCCAGCGTCACGTTACGGGTTTCGAGGCGAGCTTTCGCCTGCTCCAGCGCAGCGCTGGCGACATCGCGCTGCATGCGCGCGTTATCCACGTCGTGACGGCTGATGGCATTGCTGTTGCCCAGGCTTTCAAAGCGTGAAAGCTGCTGCTGCGCCTGACGCAGCGTGGCTTCCGCGCTCTTTACCTCAGCCTGTGCCAGACGCACGGCGGCGCGTGGCTCGGCATCATCCAGCTCAAACAGCACGTCACCTTTTTTCACGTATTGTCCGTCGCGAAAATGAACCTGGGTAATCACGCCTTCCGTGCGCGCTTTTATCTCGACGGTATGAATGGCTTCAATGCGGCCAGGCACGTGCCGTTCAGCTGCGTGGGTCGTTTGCTCCACAACCGCCACGCGAACCGGAATGGCAGCAGCAAACGCGGGTTGAAAGAGGGCGAGGAGGACGAACAGGAGCGGGAATTTCATGGGGATGTACCTCTGATGTGTTTCCCTCACCCCGGCCCTCTGCCCAATGAAAGGGAGGTCAGCATCCCCTCTCCCGGCGGGAGAGGGTTAAGGTGAGGGCAAAAGGTTATGCAGCCTTACGGAACCTGCGGGTCAGTCGCTTCTCGATTTCAACAACGAAGAACATCACCGCGGCTACCGCCAGCGTGACGAACCAGTAGCGCAGAGGCAGCGCTTCCGTGCCGAAAAGCATCTGCATAAACGGCAGGTAGATGATTGCTGCCTGGAGCAGGAACAACACGCCTGTGACCAGCCAAATCCCTTTGTTCGCCAGCAGGCCACGGTTCAGGGAGAACCCTTCAGTGTTGCGGCAGTTAATCATGTATACCCACTGAGCGCAGACCAGCATCTGCAGCAGCACGGTACGGATGAACTCCGCGCTGTGGCCACGCGGTGCCAGCCAGGCTTCCAGCGCAAAGGCGGCGATGGCAATCATGGTCCCGACGAAAACCACGCGCCATACGGCGTACGCATCCATCACGTGCTGTCCGGTCTGACGCGGCGGACGCTTCATGATGTTGCGCTCGGCGGCTTCAAAGGCCAGGCCAAAGGAGAGCGTGGCGGAGGTTGCCATGTTCATCCACAAAATCAGTACCGGCGTCAGCGGGATAATGTTCCCTGCCAGCAGCGCAATAACAATCAGCAACCCCTGCGCCAGGTTGGTCGGCATAATGAACAGAATGGTTTTCTTCAGGTTGTCGTAAACGCGACGCCCCTCTTTTACCGCGCTGGCGATGGTGGCGAAGTTATCGTCGGTCAGGACCATGTCCGCCGCCTCTTTGGTCACTTCGGTGCCTTTGATGCCCATTGCGATGCCCACGTCCGCCTGGCGCAACGCCGGGGCGTCATTCACACCGTCGCCGGTCATGCCCACGATCTCACCCTTGTCCTGCAGGGCTTTCACCAGGCGCAGCTTATGCTCCGGGCTGGTACGGGCGAAAATGTCATATTTCACCGCGGCGTCTGCAAGCTCAGCGTCGTCCATTTTCTCCAGCTGGTAGCCCGTCACCGCCTGCTCGCTGTTGGTGATCCCGAGCATCTGACCGATGCTCATTGCCGTTTGCGGGTGATCCCCGGTGATCATCTTCACGCGGATCCCGGCCTGCTGGCAGGCATGAATCGCATCAATCGCTTCAGGACGCGGTGGATCCATCATTGCGGCAATACCGAGGAAGATCAGCCCGTGGTTCAGATCGTCATGCGTCAGCGCCTGCTCACCGTTCGCCGGTTTGAACGCCGCGGCAACCATACGCAGCCCCTGGCGTGCATAGCGCTCCATCTCGGTTTCCCAGTAAGCGCGGTCGAACGCTTCAGCGCCGTTACGGGCCTGCTGCTGTTTACACAGCGCGAAAATCACGTCCGGCGCGCCGGTAATCAGGATGTGCTCCTCGTGACCAATCTGATAGTGGGTGCTCATGTACTTGTACTGCGAATCGAACGGGATCTTGTTAATCAGGGTGGTCATCACCGGCTCAAGATGCGCCTTCGCCGCCAGCACCTTCAGCGCCCCTTCGGTCGGCCCACCGGTGATGCCCCACAGACCGCGTTCGTCCTGAATCAGCTGGCTGTCATTACAGAGATCGACAGTGCGCAGGTACTGCTCCAGCACGGTGCCCGGCTGGATCTGCATCGGCTCGTCGCTGCCTTCCAGGTAAATGTTCCCCGCCGGCTCGTAGCTGTTACCGTCCACGCGGTAGCAACTGTCGGCAGTAATGATGGCTTTCACCGTCATCTCGTTCATGGTCAGGGTGCCGGTTTTATCCGAGCAGACCACGGTCATCGCCCCCAGGGTTTCAACCGTTGGCAGCTTGCGGATAATCGCCCGCTTGCGTGCCATCGCCTGCACGCCAAGAGAAAGGATGATAGAAATAATGGCTGGCAGACCTTCCGGCACGGAGGCGACCGCCAGGCTAATCAGAGAGAGCAGCAGCTCGCCCATGGGGATTTCGCGGAACACCAGGCTGAAGACAAACAGTGCCGCCATCATCGCCAGAATAATGGCGAAGATCGCCTTCCCCAGCTTGTCCATCTGCACCAGCAGCGGCGTACGATGCTTTTCAATACCCGCCATCATCTGGTTAATGTGGCCAAGTTCAGTCTCTTGCCCGGTGGCAATGACCACGCCAATGCCGCCCCCTGCACTCACGGTCGTACCGGAAAAGACCAGGTTAGTGCGGTCGCCCAGCGGTAATTCACCGGTCAGCGGATTAATGTGTTTATCCACTACGGTAGATTCGCCGGTCAGAATAGCCTCTTCCACGCGTAAATTATGCGCTTCGATTAAACGCATATCCGCCGGAATACGATCCCCCGCGCGTAATACAATAATATCGCCCGGGACTATTTCAGTTGTCGGTAGCGTTTCATGATTGCCATTGCGAATGACGCGCGCTTCGCTGGAGAGCATATTGCGAATACTCTTCAGGGATTTTTCCGCATTGCTTTCCTGAATATGGCCAATTAACGCGTTGATTACCGCCACACCGAGGATAACCAGCGTATCGACCCAGTGGCCCATAACCGCGGTTAATACCGCCGCGGCAAGCAGAACGTAAATCAGTACATCGTTAAAATGGGCGAGAAAACGTAGCCAGGCGGGCTTGCCTTTTTTCTCCGGCAACGCGTTAGGGCCATACTGATGCAGACGTGCCTGCGCTTCAGCACGGTCGAGGCCATTTGCCTGGCTCTGCTTGTTAGCAAGCACTTGCTCAACGGTCTGCTGATACGCCTGCCCACCAGCAGGTGGCATGTTCTGAGAGAGATTTTTTTTGGTCATCGTATTTTTCCTTCAATATACGGTGGACGGAAGCCTGAATTCCTTTCTGGCTTTAATAAATTCATTTTTAAGGCTTGCGGGTAAAATTGATCTACCGCAATATAATTACTGCCGGGATATTCAAAACTAATAAATATTATTTGAATACGATGATTTTTACAAAATATTTCTAAACCAACGCTAAACGAGGAGGAACCATGTTTGGTATTTATCGCGCACGCCGCCTGGCGTTATACATTGTCGCAGCCATTGTTATTGCCACGTTAATTGGATATAGCACTTATATGTTTGTAAAATTATTTGCATGACAAGGACATTTATTTACATAACGCGATAATAATTTAATCGCTTCTGAGAGATTATTCTCTTTCTGTTATTTATTCGCAGAAAAGTGCATTTGATTTAACAAAAAACGTCTGCCGGGTTTATATTGCTTTACGTACCGCGATGCCGGACAATGACATTTTTAACTGACGATTAACATTAAGATGAAACACCCGTTAGAATCGCTGCTCACAGCGGGGGGCATTTTGTTGATGGCCCTGCTCTCCTGCCTGCTGTTACCTGCGCCGTCGCTTGGGCTGGTGCTGGCGAAAAAGCTGATGACGATCTTCCACATGGTCGATCTTAACCAGCTGTACACCATTTTGTTCTGCGTGTGGTTTTTACTGCTTGGCGCCCTCGAATTCTTCATCCTGCGTTTCGTCTGGCGTCGCTGGTTTTCACTGGCATCGTAAGTAAAAAAACCGGGTGCGGCTGCGCCTTACCCGGTCGGATTTCTGCATAACGACACGTTCAGTGTGTCCGGCTGTGGTTCTCTTTGCGGTACGCGCCAGGCGGCTGGTTGAAGGTACGGGTAAAGATACGCGTAAACGTCTGCTGCGAATCAAAGCCGTAGCGCAAACAGATATCGTAGACACGCTCGTCCGATTCACGCAGGTCACGCGCTGCCAGCAGCAGCTTGCGTTCGCGAATGTAACGCCCGAGACTTTCGCCCTTATACTGCATAAACAAACGCTGCAGATGCCATTTCGAGTAACCCGCGTGGCGGGCGATCTCTTCGATACGTAATGGCTGGTGCAGGTTGTCGTCGATCCACTCGACGATGGTGTCGATGACTTGAGCGGAAATGGTCATACTGCTCTCCCCCTCTGCTTCTCGCTTAAACATTATTCCCACCACTCACGAAAGGTTTGCGTGGTATCACTCACGTGAACAGGTTCACCCAGCTCCGGCGTCAGTAGCCGATAATTTTTATCTTTGCTGGCCTGCGCCAGCTGGATCAGCGGATCGTTCCAGGTGTGTTTCGCCAGCACAAAGCGTCCGTTATGACCGGGCACGACAGCTTTCGCGTTAAGGTCAGCCGACGCCTGCGCCGTTTCCGCCGGCATCATGTGAATGTACTTCCAGTCCCGATCGTACTGGCCGTTTTCCATGATGGCTAAATCCACCTCGCCGAACTGCTCACCGATGGCCCTGAAGTGCGGGCCGTAACCGGAGTCTCCGCTGTAATAAACCTTCTGCGCCGGCGTGACGAACATAAAGCTCCCCCACAGGGTTTGATCGCGTTTAATCCCGCGTCCGGAGAAGTGACGTGCCGGCAGGACGTGCACCGTTAAGTCATCACTGATGCGCACCGACTGGTTCCAGTCGCGCTCGTCGATAATCTCCGGCTTCATGCCCCAGTAGCGCAGATGAGATCCAACGCCCAGCGGGGTAACCACACGTTTCACCTTCGGCAGTAACGCCCTGATGGTGGCGTAATCCAGATGATCGTAGTGATCGTGGGAGATGATCAGCAGGTCGATCTCCGGCATGTTCTGCGCATGCCAGGGATACTCGCCCGCAAAAGCTTTATTAAGGAACGAAAACGGCGCGGCATAGTTACTGAGCACCGGGTCAATCAGAATACGTTTACCCGCCAGCTGCATATACCACGACGAGTGTCCGAGCCAGACCAGCGTGTCCTGCTCCAGCGGCAGACTGGCGAGATCGGTTTTCACCAGCGGCAGCGGCTGCGCGGGACGGGCATTTTCGGTTTTGCGGGTCAGAAATTGCCACCACGCTACCAGCATATTTTGCTCGCCGGTGAAGCCCGGTGTCGGCAACGTATTGTGGAATTTCCCGTCGCGATACTGCGGGGAGGCCTCCACTTCGGTAAGCTGCGCACCCTGCGGTGGCTGGCCAAATCCAGGATTCAGGATAAAAGGTAAACTCGCAGCTGAAGCAATAATCATGACGAACACCACGCAGATGAATAGAGGCTTTTTCATATCCTGACCCGAAAACGCGCCCCATCCGATGGTTTACGCGGGTTGAACTTGATTATGAGTGAGTAAGCACTCATTATAGAT
>ENA-OZKH01000171-OZKH01000171.1-human-gut-metagenome-genome-assembly--contig:-NODE-171-length-27079-cov-5.522573_pt1 | contig 27079 bp, 19 predicted proteins | sample MGYA00244180_ERZ653758 | MGnify/ENA primary metagenome ERZ653758 (study PRJEB26926, sample SAMN06165252) | human gut metagenome | biome: ENVO:00009003; feature: ENVO:2100002; material: ENVO:00002003...
GAATCTTTTTCGAGTCGACCTCACCCTTGGAAAGCAAGACAACCGTCTCAACATGATCACAAAACGGAAACATATCAACCGGCCAGGCCTCCTGCATCTGATAGCCTTTTTTCTTTAAAATACGAAGATCTCTTGCCAGCGTTTCCGGATTACAGGAAACATAAACCACCTTTTTCGGTGCCAGTTTTGCAAGGCAATCCAGAAATACTTCACTGCTGCCACTGCGCGGCGGATCCATGAAAACAACATCCAGCTGCTGATCTTCTGCAGCCATTTTCAGCATAAATTCTCCGGCATCTTCGCAGTAGAAAGTGATATTTTTTGTCTGATTTCGCTTTGCATTTTTAATGGCATCACGGACAGCTTCTTTATTAAGTTCTACGCCGGTCACCTGTTTTGCCTTTGATGCTGCGATCAGACCGATCGTGCCGATCCCACAGTACGCATCGAGCACGGTTTCTTTTCCGGTCAGCCCCGCCGCTTCGATTGCTTTCTGATAGAGGATCTCCGTCTGTACCGGATTGACCTGATAGAACGACTGTGCAGAAATGCGGAACGTGCAGCCACAGAGTTTATCTTCGATAAATCCTTTTCCATAGAGAACGACGTCTCGTGTTCCAAGTACCATGCTGGTTCCCCGGTCGTTGATATTCTGAACGACCGTCGTAATCTCCGGATGAACTTTTCGCAATGCTTTGACAAAATTGTTCTTGGATGGAAATACCGGCGATGCCGTGACGAGCACGACCATGATCTCTCCGGTAGAAAATCCACGCCGGATCAGCACATGACGCAAAAGCCCATACTGTGTATCTTCATCGTACGTTTTGATTTTAAAAGATTTCAGAAGTCCTCGGATCGTGACGATGATCTCATCTGCTTTCTGATCTTCGATCATACAGGAGTCCACCGGAACAACTTTGTGTGTGCCTTTCTGGTAAACACCGGAAATCGCATTGCCTCTGCGGTCACGGTCAAACACAGCATGCACTTTATTGCGGTAATGATACGGATCTTTCATTCCGATGATCGGATGTACTTTTCCAAAAGAATCCAGAAGGATCCGCACACGTTTTTCTTTGTGCCTGAGCTGTTCTGCATAAGGCATTCCCTGAAATTCACAGCCGCCGCATTTTTTCGCCACCGGACAAACTGATGCTTTTTTTGTTTTGTTTTTTTCCATGAATGATTATTTGCAGAGTTCTGCAACCACCTGGTTGATGACTTTTCCGTCTGCTTTTCCTTTCATATCTGCCATTACATTTTTCATGATCATGCCTTTATTTTTTGTAGCAACGACCTCGGCAAATTTTTCCTGAATGTAAACTTTAACCTCTTCTGCACTCATCTGAGCCGGTGCATATTCTTTGATCACATCGTAACGGAACTGATATTCTGCTTTAAGGTCCTGTCTGGAGTCCGGACAGGTATCGATCTGTTCTTTTGCTGTTTTCAGCTCTTTCAGAATTACCTGATCAACCATGCTTTCCGGAATATCATCTCTGCATCCGGCATCGATCGCTGCTTTTTTTACTGCAGAAACCAGAGAAGAAATTGCTTCCTTGCGTTCTTTATCTTTTGCCTTCATAGCTGCTACCATGTCTTTTCTTAATGCTTCTAACTGCATTTTTAAATCCTCCCATCATTCCTGGATAAAACTTTTTATCCCATTGTCATTTTTGCTCATTATAGCACTTCTCTTTCTTTCCTGTAAAGTTTTCACTGTTTTTTTTCTGATTTTGTGCTATAATAATTCCACTGATGACAGGGTCAAAAGACGATCAGGTACTTTATCTCTGGCATTACCATTCTCAAACCGAAAAGAAAGGTGGAATTTATATGATCATTGCTATTATCTCTATCGCCGTCCTTGCGGCTGTGATCGTTTCCTGCGTGGTTGCTGTGGTTGCCGGTGTAATCGGCAGCAAATCTCACGATGAAGACGATGCCTAGAACACAACGACCAGCAACATTTTAAACTGCTCTTTTCATAAAACTTCTCCCTCTACCGACACTGTAAGCACCTGCCATGGTATAAATTTACCACTTTTTTTCATTGCTGTCACAGCTGCATTTTGAATTCCGCCGCAGCATGGCACTTCCATCCTTATGATTGTCACACTTTTCACATCATTCTGTTCCAGGATTGCCGTAAGTTTCTCACTGTAATCAACCGGATCCAGTTTCGGACATCCGATCAGCGTGATTTTTCCCTTCTGGATCTCTTTTGCAAAATTTGCGTATGCAAACGCAGTACAGTCTGCTGCGATTAAAAGATCTGCCCCGTCAAAATAAGGGGCATTGACCGGCGTAAGCTGAATCTGGATCGGCCACTGCCTGTTCTTTTTTCTCTTATTTGCTTCCACAGCTGCTTCGTCATATGCCGCTGCTTCCCGCTCAACAAACGTGATCGCTCCGGTTGGGCAGGTCGGCAGACAGTCTCCCAGTCCGTCACAATAATCATCCCGCAATAATTTTGCCTTTCCATTTACCATACCAATCGCATTTTCATGACAGGCTTTCGCACATAAACCACATCCATTGCATTTTTCTTCGTTTATCTCAATAATTTTTCTTATCATTTATCTATATTCCTCCTAATAATCACACCTGAAATCTTTTTTTTACTGCCGGGCAGACAGCAATTTTTTTCAATCACTGTTCATACCTTCACAGTGCCCCTTGCTTTTCTGTTTTCCGTGTAGTATGATGCTGAACAAAGCCAGCAGATTTTCTGTCAAACCATTTTTTCCGGTCTAAAATCTCTGCCTGACTTTGACCTGATCCTAACATAACATCTGAGAAAAATCGGTGGTTATAACCACTGAATCACAATCAAAATACCGTTAAATATCAACAGTACTATTTTTCCGCATACTGTTGTTTTGACCTGACAGGAGACTTTATGAACTTTTTAGAACTGCCTCTGTTTCAGAGCCTTTCCGATCAGGAACTGGAACAAATGAAGACTTCCGGCTGTCTGCGGACGGCTTCTTACAAAAAGAATGATATTATATTTTCTACCGGTTCCACTGTTTCTGAAATCGGCATTGTTTTATCCGGAAGCGTAAATGTAGAAAACATTGATTTCTGGGGAAATAAGAGCATTCTGGGAAATATGAATGAAGGACATATTTTTGCAGAAACCTATGCCCTGTGCCGGGAACCGATGATGGTAGATGCCGTTGCCGCCAGCAACTGCGAAATTCTTTTTTTGAATCTGAAAGTTTTACAGGAAAAAAACTGCACTTCTTCCTGGTATTCGAAAATACAACGCAGCCTTCTTGCAATGTGCAGCCGCAAAAATTTGATGCTCTCAGAACGGATTTTCTGCACTTCTTCAAAAACAGTTCGCAGCCGACTGCTGACCTATCTGTCCGCACAGTCCCGGAAACACGGCAACCATCGTTTTCAGATTCCGTTCGACCGGCAGCAAATGGCAGACTACCTGAATCTGGATCGCAGTGCCCTGTCAAAAGAACTTTCCCGTATGAAAAAAGAAGGGATCTTAGATTTTCACAAAAACGAATTTGTTTTAAAAAATGAGATGCTCTGAATTTTTCACACATCAAAATGTATGATATTGGAGGAATTGAATATGTGTACCGCAGCAACTTATAAAACAAAAGATTTTTATTTCGGACGTACTTTAGACTATGAATTTTCCTATGGTGATGAGATCATCATTACACCACGAAACTATCCTTTCGTTTTCCGCCACACAAAAACACTGGAAAATCACTATGCACTGATTGGCATGGCGTGCTGTGCCGACAATTATCCGCTCTATTACGATGCCATCAACGAAAAAGGACTTGGCATGGCAGGACTGAATTTTGTCGGAAATGCTCATTACCAGCCGCTTTCTGATTCAGAAGAAAATATCGCATCTTTTGAATTTATTCCATGGATTTTAGGACAGTGTGCCACCGTAAAAGAAGTAAGGAGCTTTCTTGGCCGCATAAATTTATGTGACACACCGTTCAGCGACCAGTTTCCATCATCCAGCCTGCACTGGCTGATCGCTGACCGCAGCGAAAGCATCACCGTAGAATGTGTTGCAGATGGCATGAAAATTTATGACAACCCGGTCGGTGTACTGACCAACAATCCACCGTTTGACCTGCAGCTGTTTCAGCTCAACAATTATATGCAGCTTTCCGCCAAATCACCGGAGAATCATTTCTCCGATAAATTAAACCTGAACACTTACAGCCGCGGCATGGGGGCACTCGGACTTCCGGGAGATCTCTCCTCTCAGTCACGTTTCATCCGTGTGGCATTCACCAAAATGCACGCCATTTCTGATGAAAGCGAAGCTTCCAGTGTAAGCCAGTTTTTCCATATTTTAGGTTCCGTGGAACAGAGCAGAGGCTGCTGCGAAGTTGCCGAAGGAAAATATGAAATCACGATCTACACCTCCTGCTGCAATGCCGATAAAGGGATTTATTATTACACGACGTATGATAATCATCAGATCAGTGCCGTTGATATGCATAAAGAAAATCTGGAAGCAAAAGAACTGATTCGCTATTCCCCGATAAAAGAAGAGCAGATATATTTTCAGAACGGTAGATAAAATTTACGGTAGAGATTTTCTTAATGTGCACCTCTGCAATCCGCCGGAGGCTATTTCTTCTTTCAATACAGTAAAAAAGAAAAGATATGAAATGTAGATTGTGCCAGACAGCAAAAAAGACAGCGGTACAGTGACGGTAGCAAGTTTCCGTCGTGAGATTTGTGTCTAGTTTCCGCCGCCGAGCGGTGTCTGAGCAGCGAAGCTGCGAGTTCCAGCGAACGGCGGATCATAGACGGCACAAATCGAACAGGAAACGATGCGTGTCACGTGCCCTGTCTTTTTGCGTCCGGCACTCTATAACATTTTCCTTTCATTTTCTGCACTGAAAAAGAAAAACCTATAACTTTCAGCTCAGCTCAAACATTCCATGATAAAGCTGATAATATTTCCCTCTCTGTTCCAACAGTTCTGCATGATCCCCTCTCTCGACGATCTTCCCCTGCTCCAGTACCATGATCGCATTGGCATTTCGCACGGTACTTAATCGATGTGCGATAACAAACACGGTCCTTCCTTCCATCAGCTGATCCATGCCTTTTTCGATCAGTTCTTCGGTTCGTGTATCAACAGAGGATGTCGCCTCATCAAGAATCAAAACCGGCGGATCGGCTACTGCTGCCCTTGCGATCGCCAGAAGCTGCCGCTGTCCTTGGGAAAGATTTGCCCCATCTGCCGTCACCATGGTATCGTAACCATCTGGCAGTCTTCTGATAAAAGAGTGTGCATTTGCAATGCGTGCCGCCCTCTCGATCTCTTCCTGCGTTGCATCCAGTTTTCCAAAGCGGATGTTATCCGCTACGGTTCCGGTAAACAGATGCGTATCCTGAAGCACGATGCCAAGAGAGTGTCGCAGTGCATCTTTCTTTATCTTTCGCACATCAATTCCATCGTAAACCACCGTTCCTCCCTGCACATCATAAAAGCGGTTGATCAGGTTGGTGATCGTGGTTTTTCCGGCTCCGGTCGATCCGACAAAAGCAATTTTCTGTCCCGGTTTTGCATACAGGCTGATATTCTTCAGGATCATATGCTCTTTCGTATAACCAAAATCAACATTTTCAAAACGGACATCACCGCGAAGCATTGTCAGTTCTCCATCTTTTGAACGCCATGCCCATTTTCCAGTCTTTTCCTGACATTCTTTCAGGATGCCGTTTTCTTTTCTGACATTGACAAGCGTCACATCCCCTTCGTCCACTTCCGGCTCCAGATTCATCACATCAAACACCCGCTCTGCTCCGGCAAGTGCGGAGAGCAGGAAATTGCTCTGCTGTGTAAACTGATTGATCGGGAGTGCCGCCTGACGCACAAACACCAGATAACTTGCAAGACTTCCGACATCCGCCATCCCACGCATCGCCAGAATTCCTCCGAGAACTGCCACGATTGCATAATTAATATAAGATATACTTACGACTACCGGAACCATCGTTGCCGCATAAGACTGTGCACCGGTTCCTTCTTTTCGCAGTTTTTCATTTTTCTCCAGAAATTCCTGAAGACTTGCCTGTTCATGATTAAAGACTTTGACTACTTTCTGACCGCTGACCATTTCTTCAATATAGCCGTCCAGCTCACCAAGGCTCTGCTGCTGTTTCGCATAAAAAACCTTACTTTTTGCTCCGCTGAATTTCATATACCAGAACATGATGCCATAGCAGACCGTCACGATCAGCGACAGTTTCCAGTTCAGGATATATAGGATCACAAGGGTTCCGATCATCTGGATAAAACTCTGGATTGCCATCGCAAAACTGTTATTGAGAGCATCTGCGATCGTATCAATATCGTTTGTGAACAGACTCATGATATCGCCGTGTCGCTTCTGGTCAAAAAAGCGAAGCGGCAGTGTCTGTATATGTGCAAACAAATCTCTTCGAATATCAAAAACAACCTGCTGGGCAGCTTTTACCATCGTCTGAGAATAGCCCCAGGCTGCCAGTGCTCCAATGGCAAAAATGCCGGCTGCCACAAGCACTCCGATGGCAAGTGAATGCAGATCCCCATTTGCAAGATTATTGACAACCGGACGTATCATGTAAGTTCCAAGAAGGTTTGCAAGGGCACTTACCGTTACCAGAATACTGACGATCAGAAGCATAAATTTATGCCGTCCAAGATAAGAAACAAAAATCCGCAGTGTGTGCTGCATATTTTCCGGCCGTTTAACATTCTTCGTTTTCGATGCCATCGCTGTTTCCTCCTTTCATCTGAGAAGCATAAATTTCCTGATAAATTGCATCCTCCTTAAGAAGCTGTTCATGCGTTCCGATATTATGGATCTTACCGTCATCCAGGATCACGATCCGATCCGTATGGATCACAGAAGAAATTCTCTGTGCAATGATGATCTTTGTCACATCGCCAAGTTTTTCCAGCTCTTTGCGGATCTTCTTTTCCGTCGCCGTATCGACTGCACTGGTAGAATCATCAAAGATCAGAATCTTCGCACTGGCAAGAAGTGCTCTTGCGATACAGAGTCTCTGTTTCTGCCCGCCGGACAGGTTATTTCCTCCCTGCACAAGCATGGTGTCCAGTCCGTCCGGAAAACGCTCCAGGAACTCATCCGCACATGCCACACGGCATGCATGCCAGATTTTTTCGTCATCTGCATCCGGATCGCCCCATTTCAGGTTATCACGTATCGTTCCGGAAAAAAGCTCATTTTTCTGCAGAATAATTCCGACTGCCGCCCGCAGTGCATGAAGATCATATGCTTTTATATCCACACCGCCAACTCTCACAGTGCCGCAGGTCGCATCATAAAGCCTCGGGATCAGCTGCACGAGCGTCGTTTTGGCGGCTCCGGTTCCACCGACCACACCGATCGTCTGCCCGGCCTTGATGTGCAGATCAACATCTGACAGTGCATACGCTTTCGCATCTTTGTGATATTTAAAAGATACCTGTTCAAAATCCACGCTTCCATCTTTGACCTTCTGTACCCCGTTTTCCGGAGACTTCAGAACAATCCTCTCATCCAGCACTTCTGCGATACGATGTGCACTGGCAAGAGATCTCGTCAGCAGCAGAAAAACATTTGCGATCATCATCAGAGCGTTGACGACCTGCATGACATAACTTAAAAATCCGGTCAGATTACCAACTTTAAGACTACCGCTTAAGATCATATTTCCGCCAAACCACATGATCAGTACGATCGCACTGTACATGACAACCTGAAATGCCGGAAGATTCAGCACCGCATAGTGAAAAGTCTGTTCACTTGAAACACTCAGATCTGTATTTACTGCATCAAATTTTTCTTCTTCGTACTCTCCGCGGACAAACGCCTTGACCGCACGGATCGCTGTCACACCCTCCTGCACAACATGGTTCAGGCGGTCAACGATTGTCTGAAGCTTTGTATACATAGGAGCCACTTTCCGGACGATCAGAAATAAAACAATGCCAAGAACCGGCGTACACACCAGAAAAACAATGGCAAGTTTCGGATTCATCCAGAAAGAAAGACCGATGCCGAGGATTAGAAGCGACGGCCCTCTCGTCACCGGACGGAAGCCGGAATTGATCAGATTCTGCAGAACCGTGACATCCGTGGTCATTCGCGTGATCAGAGACGAGGTATCAAAATGATCCAGATTTGAGAAAGAATACTGCATCACTTTTGCATATTCTGCCTCCCTGATCTTCGCTCCCCATCCATAAGAAGCCCTCGCTGCAAACCGTGCATACAGAAGCCCCGTCACCAGAGCCAGAAGTGCACAGATCCCCATTTGAAAGCCCTTGGAATAAATGTAGGCAAGATCGTGGTTTGCCACCCCGACATCGATCAGATCCGCGATCATGATCGGAATGACAAGCTCAAACGCTGTCTCGATCATTACCATCAAAGCACCAAGCATCATATCTCTTTTATATGGCCCGATATATCCTGCCAGCCGCTTTATATCATTCATATTTTATTTTCACTCCTTTTTCAGAAACCCTGAGCAATCTCAGTCTTTGATGCAAAGCGGACATTCACAATCCTCTTTCGCACTCTGTCAGTTGGTCAGTTCCTTCAAAAGCTCCAGATCCTCTGCCTTTATTCTCAGATTCGTCTCAATCTTTTCGCCATCCGGTGTGGTAACCGTGATCGCCATGATGCTGCCCTCCTTTAAAGCCCGTTTGGAAACTGCATTGCAGAATGCCGGGAATTTCGGGTGGTTTCTTTTAAATATATTCCATGCATTCATAATCTTCATCATATTTCCTATATTATTCAGTGCCATTTGTTTTACCTCCTAATATTCATTTTTACATCTGCTAAGTTTAAAGTACTTTCTCAAACTGTGCAAGACACAATTACCACAAATTGAGCCACATAATCACTCCCGTACAGGCAGGAACGACATTTAGACCTTTTGACCCTGGCATCATTATATAATTTTCACATGAAAAAAATATTCTATTTATATGTTTGCCTGACTAAACGTTCAAAACTGAGCAACTCTCGTGCATAATCTGGCGTTTCTTCCTCGCTTTTTTTGCTGTTATTCGTTCAAACTCATTCAGAAACAGCAGATTTCATACATTTTCAGCAAAAAGTTCAGAAAGTTTTTATTGATTTTGCCGGGTAAATATGTATAATGATGATAGAGAAGTGGGCATCATTTCTTTAACTTTAAGTATAAAAGAAAAGAGGTTAATCAGATGGCAAAAATTGATTTAAGCAAGTATGGCATCACTGGAACTACTGAGATCGTGTACAATCCATCTTATGAGATGTTGTTCGAAGAAGAGACAAAACCTACTCTGGAAGGCTTTGAAAAAGGCCAGGAAAGTGAACTGGGTGCTGTCAACGTTATGACTGGTATCTACACAGGTCGTTCTCCGAAAGACAAATTTATCGTAAAAGATGAGAATTCCAAAGACACTGTATGGTGGACAACAGATGAATATAAAAACGACAACCATCCGGCTACTCAGGAAGCATGGGATGCTGTAAAAGCACTGGCTATCAAAGAACTGTCTAACAAGAGACTGTTCGTAGTAGATGCTTTCTGCGGTGCCAACAAAGACACCCGTATGGCAATCCGTTTCATCGTTGAGGTTGCTTGGCAGGCTCACTTTGTAACAAACATGTTCATCAAACCGACTGCTGAAGAACTGGAAAACTTCGAGCCGGATTTCGTTGTATACAACGCTTCCAAAGCAAAAGTTGAGAACTACAAAGAGCTGGGTCTGAACTCTGAAACAGCTGTTATGTTCAACATCACAAGCAAAGAACAGGTTATCGTAAATACATGGTACGGCGGAGAAATGAAAAAAGGTATGTTCTCTATGATGAACTACTTCCTGCCGCTGAAAGGCATGGCTTCCATGCACTGCTCCGCAAACACTGACATGAACGGTGAAAACACAGCAATCTTCTTCGGTCTGTCCGGAACAGGTAAAACAACTCTTTCTACAGACCCGAAACGTCTGCTGATCGGTGATGACGAGCACGGCTGGGATGACAACGGCGTATTCAACTTCGAAGGCGGATGCTATGCAAAAGTTATCAACCTGGACAAAGAATCCGAACCGGATATCTACAATGCAATCAAACGTAACGCTCTGCTTGAGAACGTTACTCTGGACGAAAACGGCAAGATCGACTTCGCTGACAAGAGCGTAACAGAAAATACTCGTGTATCTTACCCGATCGACCATATCCAGAACATCGTTCGCCCGATCTCTTCTGCACCGGCTGCGAAGAACGTAATCTTCCTGTCCGCAGATGCATTCGGCGTACTGCCTCCAGTATCTATCCTGACAGAAGCTCAGACACAGTACTACTTCCTGTCTGGTTTCACAGCTAAACTGGCTGGTACAGAACGTGGTATCACAGAACCGACTCCGACATTCTCAGCTTGCTTCGGCCAGGCATTCCTGGAACTGCATCCTACAAAATATGCAGAAGAACTGGTTAAGAAAATGGAAAAGAGCGGTGCAAAAGCATACCTGGTAAATACAGGATGGAACGGAACAGGCAAACGTATCTCCATCAAAGATACTCGTGGTATCATCGATGCTATCCTGAACGGAGCTATCAAGAATGCTCCTACAAAGACCATTCCATACTTCAACTTCGAAGTTCCTACAGAACTGCCAGGCGTTGATCCAGCTATCCTGGACCCACGTGACACATACGCTGATGCTTCCGAATGGGAAACAAAAGCAAAAGATCTGGCTGACAGATTCATCAAGAACTTTGCTAAATACGAAGGAAATGCTGCCGGTAAAGCTCTGGTTTCCGCTGGTCCTCAGAAATAAGAATAAGACTGCCGAAATCAAACTTTTTAAAAGCTTATACAAAAGGACACCGCAAAATTGCGGTGTCCTTTTTTTATGCCGAAATGCCTCCGCGTGGCAGTCCAGATGGAGCACATTGCGTTCATTGCCCTGCGGCGAGGAAAATCTGTTTTCCCGGAAATTCCATCTATAATGACATTTTCAAATCGAACGCAAAACAGTCGCCGTCACACGTTTTTTGACGCTGCTGCTTCATACGCCTGCTGATAGAAGGTTTCCTGAGCATCCACCGGACGCTCGATCGTCATCGGGATTCTGTAATTTCCTTCCGAATCCTCATGGCGAGCCTTCTGATTATCATTTAACATGATCCGGAACATCTCAAGCAGACGTTCCTTGATTGCCGGATCGCAGACAGGAGCTGCGACTTCCACACGTCTTAAGGTATTTCGCGTCATATAATCGGCTGACGCAATATAAACTTTCTCTCTTCCCTTACTTCCGAAAATATAAATTCTCGAATGTTCCAGAAATCTTCCTACAATGCTGATCACACGAATATTTTCCGTTGCATCTTTTACGCCCGGGATCAGACAGCAGATACCGCGGATGATCAGATCAATCTTTACTCCGGCACAGGAAGCTTCGATCAGCCTGTCTATGATCTTTTTGTCAGTAAGTGCGTTCATTTTCAGCCCGATATAAGCATCTTTTCCGGCAAGTGCAGCTGCAATCTCATCATCGATCATCGCCAGCACTTTATTTTGCAGACAGAGCGGTGCTACCAGCAATTTGTCTGTGTGTTCTACGATTTCTCCCATCGCCAGTGCCTGAAAAACTCTTCTCGCCTCTTTTGCGATCTCTGTATCGGCTGTCATCAGGGAAAGGTCTGTGTAAAGGCACGCTGTTTTTTCGTTATAATTTCCTGTTCCGATCTGCGTGATATACTGCACTTCATCGCCGGCTTTTCTGGTGATCTGGCACAGTTTGGAATGTACTTTAAATCCATCCAGCCCATAGATCACATGACATCCGGCACGCTCCAGCCTTCTTGACCACTCGATGTTATTTTCCTCGTCAAATCTTGCCTTTAATTCTACAAGTGCCAGCACTTCCTTGCCATTTTCCGCTGCCTCGATCAGAGCTTCCACCACTTTACTCTGTTTTGCCACACGGTAGAGCGTCATTTTTACGGAAAGGACATCTTTGTCGTTTGCAGCTTCATGCAGCATCGTAAGAAACGGTTTCATGCTGTCATACGGATAAGATAAAAATTTGTCCCCCTCCAGAATCTGATCCAGAATCGGTCTGCCTTCTTCAAACTGCACAGATTTCTGCGGAATCCGTTTTTGATAGAACAGTTCCGGCACGTAACGCAGTTTATCCTGGATTTCATAGACAAATGACAGATCCAGCGGTCCCTCATTATAGAAAACATAGTCACGGTCAAGATCCAGATAATGACACAGAGTACTGATCACTTCACCATCCATTTCCCGTGACAATTCCAGACGGATCGGAGCCAGTTTTTTCCTCTGTTTGATCACTTCCACCATAAAATCACGATAATCCAGATCTTCGTCATACAGTGCGTCTGCGTCAATATCTGCATTTCTGGTGATGCGGATCAGTGATTTTGCTTTTACACGATAACCCTTAAAGATTTCCGGCATATAATGGAGAATCACTTCTTCTGCCAGAATATAAGTGCCGCGTTTGCCGGGAAGTTCTATCAGACGTTTGAACATACCACTGCTGCATGGAATGATACCCAGCTTCTCTTTTCCGCTCTTTGTCTCCAGCACTACGACTGCATAGATTTCTTTATTTCGCAAAAATGGAAACGGCTGTCTTTTTGCCACGATCGTCGGGAAAATGATCGGTGCGATTTCACCCTGAAAATAGCGTTTAACGTATTCGCTTTCTTTTTCATTCATCTTCTTGAAATCCGTGATGCAGATATCATATTCTTCCAGTTCTTCCATGATTTCATCGTAAACGACATTTCTGCTACGGTTCAGTTTTCCGACTTCCGCAAGGATCTTTTTGATCTGCTCCTCCGGTGTAAGATTCGTTTTATTATCACGGATATCTTTCTTCAAAAGCATCTGATCTACTAGTGATCCCACACGCACCATAAAAAATTCATCAAGATTGCTCTGATAGATTGCTGCAAAATTCAGTCTTTCACAGAGCGGCACTTTTTTATTTTCCGCCTCTTCCAAAACACGTTCATTAAATTTCAGCCACGACAGTTCCCGGTTCATATATTTTCTCATTTATTATTCTCTCCTCCTCAATAAAATGTGATGCCCTTAACAGCTTTTTCGTTGCGTGTATTTAAGCCAGACGCACGTGAGACCTGAGCTAAATCCCATAAAAATGGCATTATACCTTTAACCATAAATTTATTTTACTGCCACAAGATCAAATCCTCTGCAATGCCATGTAAAATCCATGTAAAGAATCTTACTATTCGAAAATGAAACCCCACTCAGACAAATCTGTTGCCCGCCACTTATAAAAGTTTGAATCTTTTCCAATTAACGTAAAAAGGACAACAGATTTTCTCTGCTGTCCTTTGTATATTCTGCATGATTACATGATGTGCGTCTCTGCACTTTTTTGTTTTTAGTATGGATAGAAGTTTCCGTTTGCATCGGTTACGCCATCGTTACCGAATGTATACTGCATTCCGCCGCTGTCTACCCAGTTTCCGTTTGCATCCTGTGTCACGGAAATATAATTGCCCTGGTCATCATAAAAACCGTTGGTGCTGCCGCCGGTATTACCTCCTGTGTTTCCACCGGTATTGCCATTGTTTCCATTGTTGCCATTATTTCCATTGTTGCCATTATTTCCGTTGTTGCCATTATTTCCGTTGTTGCCGTTATTATTTCCGCTGTTGTCATATGGATAATAATTGCCGTAATTATCGGTTACACCATACTGACCAAAGGTGTAAACAATGCCGTTTCCATCTACCCAGTTTCCGTTGCTGTTTTTATAAACTGTGATCAGATTTCCCTGATTGTCATAGAAACTGTTGGTCTGAGTAGCTCCGCCGTTGTTATTGTTGTTATCACCGCCGTTATTGCCATTTCCGCCGTTGTTGTTATTGTCGCTGTTTCCACCCTGCGGATTGTAGGTAAAGCTTGCACCGTTGCTGTTTGTGATACCGTTTGCATTAAAATAATAAATCGCTCCGCTGCTGTCTACCCAGTTTCCGTCGCTGTCCTGATAGATATAAACTGCGTTGCCGTTGCTGTCATAAACATACTGACCGTTGTGGTTGGAATCAGAATTGCCATCGGTAGAAGCTGTGCTTCCGGACTCGGACTGTGTTGTACTGTTCGACTCGGAAGATGTTGTATTATTCTTTTTAGTCTCAGATGTTGTTGTGCTCGATGTTTTCAGCAGTTTCAGACTCTCCACAGAAGTACGGATCGCTTCCATTGCCGTTGCATCATCCTGCATAACCTGACCATTGACCGAATAAATATCCTCATCTCCTACCAGATTATACGCTACCGAGTACGCATACTTACTGTTTGTACTCTTACATTTGATGGTTGTGTGATATGCCTCGTAAGAACCCATGGTATTTTTCTTGTATTCTACAACTGCATAATCGGTTTTGGATTTTCCGGCTTTCTCCAGATTATTCAGTACTTCTTCTTCAGAGGACGGGAAAACAAGTCCGTTCGTCTCATCTCCGGAATAATGTACGATCGTGATCGTTCCCTGGTTCAGTGACTCAAAGGTCCATTCTTTTGTGCCTTCTTTTTTCATTGTCCAGGTGTCATCCGGAAGTTTGATAGAAATACTGCCATCTTTTGATTTAAATGTTGTGGATGTATTTGTAGCTTTCTTTGCTGTTTCGCTATCTGTCTGTTTCTCTGTAACACGAATCGTTTCGCTGCTCGTCTCAGTTTCCTGTGCTTTCTTTTTACAGCCGGTAGCCAGACAGGAAATGGACAGAGCGAGTAGCAGACAAGTTACGATTTTTGATCTCATTTTCATCTATACTCCTCCATTCTGGTTGTTACCTTCTTTGACTTCCATATTCTACGCTTTCGCAGATATAATGTCAATCAAAAACCGGTTTAATATGGATAGAAAACGCCATTCTGATCGGTTACGCCATCATCGCCAAACTGGTAGGTCATACCGCTTTCATCAACCCACTGTCCCTGGCTGTTTTTGTGAACGGTGATCCAGGTTCCGCCATCATCATAGAAGCCATTGGTATCGCCTTTACCATTATCGGCTGCCGGATTATCGATATTATTCTCGGTATCCGGTGCCTGTGTTTCCGGCTGCTGCACTACCTCTGTTTCCACTCTTGTCTCCAGATCCGGATGTGTTTCCGGTGTCTGCGTATCCTGGCTCTGATTCTGGTCATCTGGTACCTGATTCTGATCCTCTGCGGCTGAAGTCTGGGCAGAATCCTGACCTGCTCCCCGCTGTGTCTGATCCTGGGTCTGTTTTGTGCTGCTGTTCGTATCCCCACTGTGGCTGCCGCATCCTGTCATCAGAAGAGCCGATGAGAGGACTGCTGCTGCCATAAAATGTAATGCCTTATTTTTCATAATAATATTTACACTCCTTTATATCCCATTTTTATCCTGTTTTACCATTTGCTGAAATTGCCGTCGTTGTCTGTTGCCCCTTTTTCATCGAAAGTGTAGGTTTTTCCATCACTGCCGATCCAGTTTCCGTTTGCATCCTGTGTCGCTGTCTGATAGTTTCCATTGATATCATAGAAACCAATGACCATGCCATCACCTGAGGAACTTCCGGAATTGGATGAATTACCGGAACCGGCTGAAGAGTCTGTTCCTGCCGTTCCCTGATGCGGATCGTAGTAATACTGTGTGCCGTTGGAATCTTCTACGCCGTTTTCCAGGAAAATATAAGAAGTTCCGTTATCATCACGCCAGCTGCCGTCCTCAGACGGATAAGCGTAGATCGTATTTCCGTTTGCATCAAAGAAATAGCGGTATTCTTCATCGGTCGATGCACCGGAAGAATCGCCTGTACTTTCGCCGGAAATGTTGTCTGCAGCACTGTCTTCTGTATTTTTCGGAGCAGAGCTGTTATCTGCATTGTCTGAAGATGCACTGCCGTCTGCCGAAGATCCGGAGTTTGCACCAGAATCTGTCTTTTTACTGTCATCATTTAAAACTTTGAAGCTGGTAACGGCACTTTTCACTGCCTGCTGCACCGTACTGTCACTGGATGTCAGTTTTGCCGTGATCGTATAACTCTCGGTGTCCGTATTGATCAGATACTTGATCAGATAAACGTAACCAAGATCTGCATCCTGCGTGGATGCAGCATAATAATAAAGCTCTGTACCATTGGTGCTGTCTTTTTTATATTCTACCTGAGAAAATGCATTCTCCTGGATATCGTTTAAAAGAGCAATCGCATCTTCCTGAGACTTCGGCAGATTCTTCTCCTTGATCTTTGACTTTTTGTGCGTGATCCGGATCGTGCCGACGCCTTCTTTCATAAATGCCCATTTATTCTCAATGCCTTCCTTTGTCGCCACCCATGCAGAATCCGGAAGATCAAAAGAAAATGAATTGCTCTCTGAGGTATATGTTGTGGCTGCTTCGGTCTGTGCAGTACTTTCGCTCTGAGCTGTCGTCTGTTTCGTCGTCTCCGTCTCAGATGCCTTTTTCTGGCAGCCGTTCATCATAAACATTGCGGCCATTCCGATTACCAGTAATGTCGCAATTTTCTTTTTATTATACATGAAAAATCCCCCTTTTCTCTCTGATTTTCAGTGTGTTTCAAGTCCACTCCCTTTTTCATTGTACAATGAAGATGCGGTTAATGTCAACTTTTCTTAACACTTCTTAACAAAATCTACATATTTGGCACACCCTGTGCCCTTCTCTGTTTCAGCTTTCGGATCACATGACAGTACGCCGGAATCAGGAAACAGTCTGCCATGATCCATGCCAGAGGACTGGCAAAACATACGCTTGCGAATCCCAGATACGGAACCATGATCACGCCGATAATGGCTCTTGCGATCATTTCCATGACACCTGCAAGGATTGCCAGACCGCTGAATCCCGCTCCCTGAATGGTAAAGCGAACCGCATTGACAAAAACAAGTGCAATGTAAAATCCGCTGTTTGCAAGAATAAACAACACTGCATTATGTATGATCTCCGTTTCGGATGCATTTATGAACAGAAGCATCCAGTATTTTGCAGAAAAAAGCATGACTAGGAAAATCAGGATCGAGTATGTGATACCGATCAGAACGGACGCCTTTAATCCCTGACCGATACGCTCAATCTTGCCTGCCCCGACATTCTGTCCGGTGTAAGTTGCCATGGCCGAACCGATCGCATCAAACGGACACGCCAGGAACATCGAAAGCTTCGATGCCGCCGAAACCGAGGCAACGGCTGCCGAACCAAGTGTATTGATACCGGTCTGAAGCACGACACTGCCGATCGCTGTGATCGAATACTGAAGTCCCATCGGAATACCCATTTTACAGAGGATACCGATGTGTTTGCCATGCAATTTCCATTCTCCCGGCTCCATTTTCAGGATCGGGAACTTTGTCTTTATACACCACAGAGACAGTACCACGGAAAATGCCTGTGCAAGCAGTGTCGCAAAAGCCGGTCCACGAACGCCGAGTTTCAAAACCGTTACTGACAGGATATCAAATCCGATATTTGCCACTGCTGCCATCAGCAGAAAGATCAGCGGCGATTTGGAATCCCCAAGGGAACGGATGATCCCGGTCAGGAGATTGTAGGCAAGTGTGATCGGTATCCCTGCAAAAATGATAAAAATATAATCATATGCAAGATCCAGGATATCTGTCGGTGTCTTCATGGCGATCAGCACGCTGCGGCATAAAATACAGACTGTGATGCTCATGATCGCCGCGAAAAAAACAGTCAGCCAGATGCTGTTTGCCACAAACCTTCTCATATCTTTATAATCTTTTGCCCCGTAACGCTGTGCGACCGGAATGACAAAACCATTGGCAAGTCCCATACAGAATCCGATGATCATAAAATTGATCGCCCCGGTAGAACCAACGCCCGCCAGTGCATCTTTTCCAAGGAACTGGCCTACAACGATCGTATCTACCATGTTATAAAACTGCTGCAGTAAAAACGTAAAAAACAATGGAATCGAAAATCGCATGATAATCTTCCAAGGTGTACCTTCTGTCAGATCTGTTGCTGCGTTTCTCATTTCCTTACTACCTCCATATTTTAAATTCCATTTTTTGCACAGATATCCGCCAGGCAGCATCTGTCACAATAAGGCTTTGTTCTCGCTGTACAGACCTCTCTGCCATGATAAACGAGTCTGTGGCAGAAATCACTACCTTCTTCCGGTGGAATGATCTTCCAGAGTGCCATTTCGACTTTTTTCGGATCTTTGATCCCATCTACCAGACCGATACGGTTTGTCAGACGAATGCAGTGCGTATCCGTGACGATCGCAGGCTTTTTGAAAACATCGCCCATGATCAGGTTTGCACTCTTTCTTCCCACGCCCGGAAGCTTTAAAATCGCATCAAAATCACACGGCACTTTGCCGTCGTACTCATCACGCAGCATTTTCATGCATGCACTAATATCACGTGCCTTGCTTTTTCCAAGACCGCATGGCCTTACGATCGCCTCGATCTCTTCCGGTGTCGCTTCCGCAAGAGCATCTACATCCGGATATTTCGCATAGAGATCCTGAACCACAACATTTACCCTGGCATCCGTACACTGTGCCGCAAGCCGGACACTAATCAGCAGTTTCCATGCCGCATCATAATCAAGCGTACAGTCTGCCAGAGGATATTCCTTCTTTAAACGCTCGATCACTTCCAGCGCAAGCTGTTTTTTTGTCATATGTACCTCCTTATATATTTCCAAAAATCTTTTTGTACCCGTTATTTTATCACAAGAATCGCAGTAAGGATATTCCTTTTTTTTCGATTGTGCAACCCCTTTCTTTTATGGTAAGATAATAAGATGCCAGGATCAAAAGCCTGAAACCACGATGTGCTTGCACAGGAGTGGTTTTATGGCTTAATGACCTGCACCGATATGAGCATAAAAGTGGAGCGTAAGCTTCACGATATGCGAATGTCGGATAGAATTGTGAGAGTACGAAGTACGGAACAATTCTTAAGGCATTATTGATTTTAACAGTTTTATTTGAACTCCACGATCGTAACTCCGGCATCACCCTCGCCGAATTCGCCAAGGCGATAGCTCTTGACATGCTTCTGGCGGCGGAGATAATTGTGAACACCTTTTCGAAGTGCACCGGTACCTTTTCCGTGTACGATACGGACGGAAGGAAGGTGGGCAATGTAAGCATCGTCAAGATATTTATCCAGCTCCATGATCGCCTCGTCGACGGTCTTTCCGAGTAGATTGATCTCTGTGCTGACAGATGCCGATTTGGACATTTTGATCTTGCCGGAACCGGTCTTGCTGAAATTGCCTCCGGTGATCACGGTATCATCCAGTTTTTCCAGATCCCGGATGTTTACCTGAGAACGCAGGATTCCCATCTGAACAAACAGGTTGCCTTTTGCATCCGGCAGCGTGCTGACCGTACCTTTGAGGTTCAGGCTCAGTACCTTTATGCTGTCGCCGATGTGCAGATCTTTGGCGGTAAGCTGTTTATGCGATTTTTTCGGAGCCGCATTCTTCGCAGAAAGCTTTTTGTCAACTGTGGACATTTTCTCACGTAGTTTGCCGCGTTCCTTTTCCATGTCTTTGGCAGACACGCCGGCAGCCTTTCCATATTTCTGGAAATTGCGGATCGTAGTATCGGCATAATCTTTGGCTTCCTGCAAAATGTTGCGTGCCTGCTCATTTGCTTCACGGAGAATTTTGTCGCGGCTTAAGTCCAGTTTTTCCTGTTTGGATTCAAGACGCTGCTTTAATTCGCGGATCTCTTCTTTATAGGAATTGATCTGGTCACGTTCCTGTTCTATTGTAACACGTTTTTGCTCCAGATCAGCAAGTAAATCTTCAAAATCTTCATCCTGTTTGGTCAAATGTGTTTTTGCTTCCTCGATAATGTCCTGTGACAGACCAAGTTTCTGAGAAATCGCAAAAGCATTACTTTTACCCGGAACACCGATCAGCAGCCGGTAAGTCGGACGCAGAGTTTCCACATCAAACTCGCAGCAGCCGTTTTCCACGCCCGGTGTGGAAAGTGCAAACACCTTTAATTCGCTGTAGTGCGTGGTTGCCATAACGCGGGAACCGCGGCGATGCAGGTTGGAAAGAATTGCGATCGCAAGGGCTGCACCTTCGGTCGGATCGGTTCCGGCACCAAGCTCATCGAACAACACGAGCGAACGGTCATCCGCTTCTTTTAAGATCGATACCGTATTTGTCATATGGGCGGAAAAAGTACTGAGACTCTGCTCAATGCTCTGCTCATCGCCGATATCCGCAAAAACTTCGTGAAATACGGAAAGCTCTGAGTGGTCAAATGCCGGGATATGCAGTCCGGCCTGTCCCATCAGGGTAAAAAGTCCGACTGTTTTCAGGGAAACGGTTTTACCGCCGGTATTCGGACCGGTGATGATCAGCAGTTCAAAATCCTTACCGAGCTGAATGTCGATCGGAACGACTTTCTTTTTATCGAGAAGCGGATGTCTTCCTTTTTTGATGAGGATACGGCCTTCCTCGTTGAAATCCGGCTGTGTGCCGTTCATCGAGCGAGAGAGCTGTGCTCTGGCAAAAATAAAATCCAGTTTTGTCAGAAGATCTAGGTCATCACGCAGAGCTTCGGTTTCTTCACCACATCTGGCACTTAAGGTGGCAAGGATCATCTCGATTTCTTTTTCTTCTTTTAATTCCAGTTCACGCAGGTCATTGTTCAGTTTGATGACAGCCATCGGCTCCACAAACAGGGTAGAACCGGTGGAGGACTGATCATGGATCATGCCCGGAATCTGTCCGCGGTGCTCTGCTTTGACCGGGATACAGTAGCGTCCGTTTCGCATGGTGACAACCGCATCCTGCAAGTAGGTGCGGGCGGAGCCATTTACCATCGTCTGGAGCTGAGCGTGGACCTTGTCGTTGATCTGACGCATGGAGCGGCGGATCTTGAACAGTGCAGGACTGGCATCGTCATTTAATTCCTCCTCCGAGGCGATACATCTGCGGATCTCGGAAGAAACCGGTGTCAGAGGCTGCAGTGCCTGAAACATAGCTTCCAGAGAATCCTCAAAATCAGGATCACGGTCATTTCTGGAATAAGCCTTTACCTTGCTGCAGACCTCAAGAAGACTGCAGATCGAAAGCAGTTCATTGATACCGATGATCGCACCGATCTCCAGACGCTTGATGGAGCCGCGGATGTCGCGGACGCCGCGGAACGATACCGCACCTTTCTGATAAATACGGGAAAGGGCATCGCTTGTCTCCTTCTGGAGAGCCTGAATCTCGTACAGATCCGTGGATGGCTGCAGATTGCGGCACATCTCTTTTGCAAGTGCCGAACCGGCAAATTCTGTGAGTTTGTCAATGATTTTATTATATTCTAAAGTTTTTAAAGCCTTTGGGTTCATATAGCATACCTCTTGTAGTGATGTGTAACAAAAGATGCCATACGAATTGTTCCGTACTTCGTACTCCCACAATTCTTCTACGCTCCGCTTCGGTCGGTGCTAAACATGTGCCACTGGCACATAGCACCCGCCATTCGCATATCGTGAAGCTTCCGCTTCACTTTTATGCTCACGTCGGGCGGGGCATTAAGCCATAAAACCACTCCTGTGCAAGCACATCGTAGTTTCAAGCTTTTGCCCCTGGCATCATATAATTATAACTTTACTATTTTTCTATTGTACCCTATAATGTGGGTATGGTCAAAAGGTATTTTGAGCGAAAAGCCTATAATAGCAGAAGGGATCAGGTATATGGGTGAGAACGAGAAGAAAGAGTTTCATTTTATCAATGAACAGATCAAGAAAAAGCCGTTCTACCGACGTAAGTGGTTTACGCAGGGGGCAGCGGCGATTGCCCTGGCACTTATTTTCGGGGTGGCGGCGGGCGTGATGTTCGCGATCGTACAGCCGTGGGCGAGCAATCAGTTTGGAAAGCCGGATGAGCCGACACAGATCGTGATGGTTCAGGAAGAGACACATACTCAGGAGACAGAAACCGGACAGACAGAGCAGAAAGCGGATGACGAAAAGGAGACGGCAAAAGGCAGGAAAAAGAACAGCAAAGAAACAGATGCAATCGAAGAATACCGCATGCACTATGATCAGATGAAAAATGTGGTAGATTCTGCAGAAAATTCTCTGGTAAAGATTAAAAGCTATGTGGCAAAAATGGACTGGTTCAGTGAAAGCTATGAGAATGTGACGGAGACTTCCGGACTGGTGTTCCGCGTGGACAGCAACTGGCTTTACATCCTGACTTCCAGTCGTTTTATCAAGAGTGCACAGCAGATCACAGTAACCTTCCCGGGCGGAGAGGTCGCAGATGCAGCTGTCAGACGGCAGGATACGGTGACAGAGCTTGCGATTCTGGAAATTCCGCTCAAAAGTATAAAGGAATCCACGATCCAGAGCATTTCCGCAATTTCGATCAAAGGAATTTCCAGCGTAGAAAAAGGGGAATCGGTGATCGCAGTCGGAAGTCCAATGGGGTATACAGATTCGATCAATTATGGCATGATCACTTCGATTACGGAGTGTGAAGATGTGGACGGAGAGTATAAGGTGATCGCAACGGACATGGCGGCCAGCGATATGAGCTATGGATTTCTGTTGAATCTGGATGGAAATATGGTCGGCATTGTGGCACAGAAATTCAAACAGACTGGTGCGGCAGATACGTTGACTGCACTTGGCATTTCTGATATCAGCTATCTGCTGGAAATGCTGGCAGCAGGCAGGTCGCTTCCTTATACCGGTGTGGTCGGAAAGAGCGTCAGTGCCGGTGTGGCAGAGCATTTCAGCGTTCCTTACGGTATTTATGTCAAGAAAGTGAACACAGATTCACCGGCCATGTATGCCGGGATACAGGCGGCCGATGTGATCACAGAGATCAACGGGGAAAGCGTTGGCTCGATGTCCGAGTACGAAGACATTCTGCGGAAATATCAGGAAGGTGATACCTTAAAAATCAAGGTCCGCAGAAAAAGCATCGGCGGTTATGCCGATGTAGAAATGAAACTGGTCATGGGAGCCAGATAACGAAACAGATAAGATCATGGTACCGGCAGCAAGTGATCTGTCCTGCACGGAACCATTCATGTTTATTTAATAAGAGAAAGGTCAAAACAATGAAATATATTGAAACATTGCACGAAGGCGAGAGACTTTCAGGAATTTATCTTTGCAAATACAGACAGTCTGCGATGACAAAAAACGGCAAATCATATGAGAATGTGATCCTTCAGGACAAAACAGGAGTGATCGATGCCAAAATCTGGGATCCGAACTCTCAGGGAATTGAGGATTTCGATATGCTGGACTATATCGATGTGGTTGGAGATGTCACAAGTTTTCAGGGAGCATTACAGGTTTCCATCAAAAGAGTACGAAAAGCAAGAGAAGGCGAATATATCGAAGAAGATTATCTGCCGGTCAGCGAGCGAAACATTGATGAGATGTACGAAGAGCTGCTCACATATGTGCATAAAATCGAGAATCCGTATCTGAAGCAGCTTACAGACAGCTATTTTGTGGAAAATGAAGCTTTTATCAAAGCGTTCAAAGGACATTCTGCGGCAAAGAGCGTGCATCACGGATTTGTGGGCGGACTTCTGGAGCATACCTTAAATGTGACAAAACTCTGCTATTACTATGTAAAACAGTATCCGTTTTTAAATAAAGACCTTCTGTTGTGTGCGGCACTGTTCCACGATGTGGGAAAAATGAAAGAAATCTCCAGATTCCCGGAAAACGATTACACGGATGACGGACAGCTTCTCGGCCATATCGTGATGGGCGTGGAACTGGTCGGAGCAAGTATCCGCCGCATTCCGGGTTTTCCGAAAAAACTGGCAAGTGAACTGAAACACTGCATTCTGGCACATCACGGAGAACTGGAATACGGTTCCCCGAAAAAGCCGGCACTGGCAGAAGCACTGGCACTGAATTTTGCAGACAATACCGATGCAAAACTCGAGACATTTAAAGAAGAATTAAAGAGCAATAACGATAACAATGACTGGCTTGGTTATAACCGCCTGTTTGAGTCAAATATCCGCAAGACAAGTATCTGATCAGACAATGTGAAACAGTTAAAGAAGCCGGAAAAGTTTCTGTTCATGGAGGAATTAAATTTATGAAAAAAGACGATATGCTGGAAATTACCATAGAGGATATCAGCTCAGACGGTTCCGGCGTGGGAAAAGCAGATGGATTTGCACTTTTTGTCAAAGACACGATCCCGGGCGATCAGGTGAAAGTCAAAATCATGAAAATGAAAAAACGTTATGGCTATGCAAGGCTGATGGAAATTCTTGTGCCGTCACCGGACCGCATCCAGGCACCGTGTCCGGTTGCCAGACAGTGCGGCGGATGTCAGATCCAGCAGATGTCTTATGAACGTCAGCTTACCTTTAAAGAAAACAAAGTCTGCAACAATTTAAGACGCCTCGGCGGTCTGGATCTTTCTGAGATGGAAGTAGAGCCGATCTGCGGCATGGAAGAGCCATTTCACTACCGCAACAAAGCACAGTTTCCGATCGGCCGCGATAAAAACGGAAAAATCATTGCCGGATTTTATGCAGGCCGCACGCACAGCATCATAGCAAACACCGACTGTCTGCTCGGAGCAGAAGAAAATGAAGCGATCTTAAACGAAGTCATTTCGTGGATGGAAGTCTGTAAAGTAGAGCCATATGATGAAAAGACCGGAAAAGGGCTGGTGCGTCACGTACTGATCCGCAAGGGATTTACCACAAAAGAACTGATGGTCTGCCTCGTGATCAATGGCAGAAAGATTCCACAGGTTGAAAAACTGGTGGACAGGCTTCAGAAGATCGAGGGCGTGACCGCAATCATGGCAAATGTCAACACTGAGCAGACAAATGTGATCCTCGGAAAAGAAATCCAGCCGATCTGGGGTCAGGATTATATCGAAGATTATATCGGAAATGTCAAATACCGCATTTCCCCGCTGTCTTTCTATCAGGTCAACCCGGTACAGACCGAAAAGCTTTACGGAAAAGCACTGGAATACGCCGAACTGACCGGTAAAGAGACCGTATGGGATCTCTACTGCGGCATTGGAACCATCTCTCTGTTCCTTGCACAGAAAGCAAAACAGGTTTACGGCGTAGAAATCGTGCCGCCTGCCATCGCAGATGCGAAAGACAATGCCAGAAGAAACGGCATCCAAAATGCAGAGTTTTATGTCGGCAAAGCAGAAGAAATCCTGCCTCACAAATACGAAACCGAAAACGTCAAAGCCGATGTGATCGTAGTCGATCCGCCAAGAAAAGGCTGCGATGAAGCCCTGCTTGAGACCATCGTCAAAATGCAGCCGGAAAGAGTCGTCTACGTCAGCTGCGATTCCGCGACACTGGCAAGAGATCTGAAGTATCTGACCGCGAACGGATACAAAGCAGAACGCCTGGCAACGGTCGATATGTTCCCGATGACGGTGCACGTAGAAAGTGCAGTAAAACTTGTGAGGGAAAACCAACGAATAGAAACAAGGGTGAAATAACAATCCGGAATTTCCGGATTGTTCAAACCGAAGGTTCTCGTCAGGTTACACGCGATACCAAGGACTACACCATCAAAGGCTGGGTGATGGATGATGAATGACTGAAACGAGGAACGAAAGCTTTACATGATCCGAAGCTGAGAGTAGAGCTTCTGGCAACGAAGAAAGCATCACAGCCATTTGCGGCATTTTGCAGCAAATGCAGGGAACTTGGATATGAGATTTATGATATGGATCTGATCACGGCAGGGGAAGGGGCTTATGCAGCCATGCGGCGAAGCACAAACGGGGGCGGCGAGAATTCTCCGATGCTGGAAGGGGAAGATGACCTTTACGAGCTGTTTTTTGCAGGATTGTAGGCGACTGTAAGAAGAACCATATAAAAAAGACCTCATACAATTCTTTTGAATAAGGATTGCATGAGATCTTTTTTTATGAAATTATTTTTTCGCAAAATATTCTTTTGTCAGAGCGATGGCAGTTCCGGAAAGAAGGAAGATACCGATCAGGTTCGGGATTGCCATAAGTCCGTTGAAGGTCTCGGCGATGCTCCAGAGAAGTCCGAGATCGACCGTTGCTCCGATGATAGCTACCAGTGAATAGGCGATCATAAACGGTTTTACTACTTTCTCGGAAAACAGGAACTCAATACAGCGTGCACCGTAAAGTCCCCACCCGATGATCGTGGAGAAAGCAAAACAGCACATGGCAACTGCGGTAAAAACAGATATCCAGTTTCCGTAGGTAGAAGTGAATCCGGAGATTGTCAGCTCGGCACCTGCGGCAGCTCCGTAGTTGACCGGAACACCGCTTACCAGAATGACAAGGGCAGTCAGAGTACAGATAACGATCGTGTCGGCAAATACTTCGAAAATACCGAACATACCCTGTTTTACCGGTTTGCTGGTATCAGCACAGGCATGGGCGATAGAACCGGTACCAAGACCTGCTTCATTGGAAAAGATACCGCGGGATACACCTTTTTTCAGGCTGAGGAAGAAACTTCCGATCACACCGCCGGTGACGGCAGCCGGGTTAAAAGCTCCGTAAACGATATCATGGAATACAGCAGGAACTCTCTCAAAATTCAGTACAACCACACCGATCGCAAGAACGATGTACAACAGTGCCATGAACGGAACCAGTTTTTCGGAGACACTTCCGATTCGTTTGATACCGCCAAGCAGAACCATACCGACAAGAAGCATGATCACAATACCAAGAACCAGATTCAGCGTTTTGGATGCAGATTCCGGAATGATGTTGAAATTGATCAGAGCAGTGTCGATCGCAGTAGTGATTGTATTTACCTGTGTGGCATTTCCGGTACCGAAAACGGTCAGTACACCGAAGGCGGAATAAAGAATTGCAAGGATCTGCCATTTCTTGCTCAGTCCGTTTTTGATGTAGTACATCGGACCGCCGACATAATCACCCTTTTTATTTCGTTCGCGGAAATGAACGGCAAGTGTGACCTCAGTGAATTTCGTGCACATTCCAAGGCTGTCTCTTATACACATCTGACGCTGCCGACGACTCCTTACGTGTA
>ENA-OZKH01000176-OZKH01000176.1-human-gut-metagenome-genome-assembly--contig:-NODE-176-length-26987-cov-6.350512_pt1 | contig 26987 bp, 28 predicted proteins | sample MGYA00244180_ERZ653758 | MGnify/ENA primary metagenome ERZ653758 (study PRJEB26926, sample SAMN06165252) | human gut metagenome | biome: ENVO:00009003; feature: ENVO:2100002; material: ENVO:00002003...
ATTCCTCTACGTCTCGTGGGCTCGGAGATGTGTATAAGAGACAGGAGATAGATAACGCCACCCGCTGGAAGGTCATCACCGATGCTTCCGTGGAAGTAGGGCCGGCGCTGTTTATCAGCCTGCTGATCATCACCCTGTCGTTCATTCCTATTTTTACCCTGGAAGGGCAGGAAGGGCGCCTGTTCGGGCCACTGGCCTTCACGAAAACGTATTCCATGGCAGGCGCGGCCGCGCTGGCCATCATCGTTATTCCAATCCTGATGGGATTCTGGATCCGGGGGAAAATACCCGCTGAGACCAGTAATCCACTCAACCGATGGCTGATTAAGGCGTATCACCCCTTACTGCTCAGGGTACTACACTGGCCAAAAACAACCCTGCTGGTTGCGGCCTTATCCATTTTCACGGTGATCTGGCCACTGAGTCAGGTGGGCGGGGAGTTTCTGCCGAAGATCAACGAGGGAGATCTGCTCTACATGCCGTCAACACTGCCGGGCGTGTCGCCGGCAGAGGCAGCGGCGCTCCTGCAAACCACGGACAAACTCATCAAATCCGTGCCTGAAGTGGCGTCTGTTTTTGGCAAAACCGGTAAGGCAGAGACCGCAACGGATTCTGCGCCACTGGAAATGGTGGAAACCACCATTCAGCTGAAGCCCGAAGATCAGTGGCGACCGGGTATGACGATTGACAAGATTGTTGACGAGCTGGATAAGACGGTCCGTTTACCGGGTCTGGCAAACCTGTGGGTTCCCCCTATCCGTAACCGTATCGATATGCTCTCGACCGGGATTAAAAGCCCGATCGGTATCAAGGTTTCCGGAACCGTTCTGTCGGATATCGATGCGACAGCACAGAGTATTGAAGCGGTAGCCAAAACCGTACCGGGTGTGGTGTCTGCTCTGGCAGAGCGTCTGGAAGGCGGCCGCTACATTGATGTTGATATCAACCGGGAAAAAGCATCCCGTTACGGGATGACGGTCGGCGATGTCCAGATGTTCGTCTCCTCAGCCATCGGCGGCGCGACGGTAGGCGAAACGGTGGAAGGCGTGGCCCGCTACCCGATTAATATCCGCTATCCGCAGGATTACCGGAACAGTCCGCAGGCCCTGAGGCAGATGCCGATCCTGACACCGATGAAGCAGCAAATCACCCTGGGTGATGTCGCTGATGTGAAGGTGGTTTCCGGACCGACGATGCTGAAAACGGAAAATGCCCGACCCGCCAGCTGGATCTATATTGATGCCCGCGACCGGGACATGGTGTCAGTGGTAAACGACATCAAGACGGCCATCAGCCAGAAGGTGAAACTGAGACCGGGTACCAGTGTATCCTTTTCAGGGCAGTTTGAATTACTGGAGCATGCCAATAAAAAGCTGAAACTGATGGTACCGATGACGGTGATGATCATTTTCATTCTGTTATACCTGGCGTTCCGTCGCGTTGATGAAGCCTTACTCATTCTGATGAGTCTGCCGTTCGCACTCGTCGGAGGAATATGGTTCCTCTACTGGCAGGGCTTCCATATGTCTGTGGCCACCGGCACCGGGTTTATCGCCCTGGCCGGGGTGGCGGCAGAGTTTGGCGTGGTCATGCTGATGTACCTGCGTCATGCCATCGAAGCGCATCCGGAACTGTCCCGTAAGGAGACGTTCACACCGGAAGGCCTTGATGAAGCCCTTTATCACGGTGCCGTGCTGCGTGTCCGGCCGAAAGCCATGACCGTGGCGGTGATAATTGCGGGTCTGCTGCCCATACTCTGGGGAACCGGCGCCGGTTCAGAGGTCATGAGCCGTATTGCGGCGCCGATGATTGGCGGGATGATCACTGCTCCGCTGCTGTCGCTGTTCATTATTCCTGCCGCCTACAAATTAATCTGGCTGCGCAGACATAAAAAAAGCGTGTCTTAATCCTGAAAGGGCACCCCGGGAGGGTGCCCTTCTGAACAGATTCGTGTGAACGACACGGTTTATATCGCTAATTTACCGAGGTGAGTATGAAAAAAGTGGTGTTAGTGGCCCTGGCTCTCGGCCTGTCACTGCCGGCAATCGCAAGTGAAAAAATCATAGATATGTACAAGTCAGAAAACTGTGGGTGCTGTTCCTTATGGGGCAAGGCGATGGAAAAAGACGGGTTTAAAGTGCGAACACACGTCATGAACGATCAGGCGCTGTCAGCACTGAAAGAAAAGTATTCTGTTCCGGCAGGACTACGCAGTTGTCATACAGCGGTTGCAGGTAAGCTGGTCATCGAAGGCCATGTCCCGGCGACGACCATACATCAGGCAATGCAGTCAGGTTCGGGCATTTACGGTCTCGCCACCCCCGGCATGCCCGCAGGCAGCCCGGGAATGGAGATGGGAGACCGAAAAGAGGCTTACGATGTTATCGCCTTTGCCCCGGATGGAAGTCAGAACGTCTTCCAGAGAATCGAATAGACGCTGATAACGGGACGCCGGCATCATCCAGTCTGATGCCGGCATTATTCGTGGTAATCGCATCCGTGACATACCCTGTAGATATAAGACGCTTCAGGTGTGCATAAGGAGAATTACTGTGAAAAATGATAATGCAGTGAAACACGATCACCAGCCTGCTTCTGAACAGACGCGATCTGCAGACGACAGTCAGTCAGTGCGTAAGGTAAGGGACCCCGTGTGCGGAATGTCCATCCTGCCGGAAAAGGCGCACAACAGCATCAGATTCCATGACCATCAGTTTTACTTCTGCTCTGCCAGCTGCGAGAGCAAATTTTCAGCCCATCCCGATCATTATCTGAGCGGAAACGCCAGTGAAACCTCCCATCATCATGACCATCATGAAGCCAGCCCTGAAAGGGTAGAACCGTCACACCGGCAGAGTAATAAAGCGATGTCTGACGGCGTGTGGACATGTCCGATGCATCCGGACATACGTCGCAGTGGTCCCGGAAGTTGCCCCGTTTGTGGAATGGCGCTGGAACCGGTTGTTGCCACGGCATCCACGGGCCAGAGTGATGAACTTCGCGACATGACCAGACGCTTCTGGCTGGGATTGCTGTTGACGTTACCGGTTCTGGTGCTCGAAATGGGATCCCATTTGTTTCCGCGAATGATGCAATTACTGCCGCCACAGTACAACGTCTGGCTGCAGTTGCTTCTGGCTACTCCGGTGGTGTTGTGGTGCGGCTGGCCATTCTTCTCGCGTGCCGGAGCCTCGCTGCGTAACCGCTCGCTGAACATGTTTACTCTCGTTGCAATGGGCACGGGAGTGGCCTGGGTGTACAGCGTCATCGCCACGATCTTTCCCTCTCTGTTTCCTGCATCCTTCAGGATCATGAATGGCCAGGTTGCCGTGTATTTTGAAGCGGCCTCCGTTATCACGGTGCTGGTCCTGCTGGGGCAGGTTCTTGAGTTACGGGCAAGGGAACAAACGTCAGGCGCCATTACGGCGTTGCTGAACCTCGCCCCCAAAACAGCCAGACGTCTGGATCCTGATGGCCATGAGACGGATATCAAAGCAGAAGACGTCCTGCCTGGCGATAAACTCCGCATCAGGCCCGGAGAGAGTGTTCCGGTTGATGGCATCGTGCTCGAAGGCCGTACCACCGTGGATGAATCGATGGTAACCGGGGAATCAATGCCGGTTACCAAAACGGAAAATGACCGCGTTATCGGAGGGACCATAAATCAGACCGGTAGCCTCATCATGCAGGCGGAGAAAGTCGGTGATGAAACAATGCTGTCCCGTATTGTACAGATGGTCGCTGATGCGCAACGCTCACGCGCGCCCATCCAGAGAATGGCTGACAGTGTCTCGGGATGGTTTGTTCCCCTGGTAATACTCATTGCAGCCGTCGCGTTTGTGGTCTGGGCTGTCTGGGGGCCTGAACCCAGGGTGGCACACGGTCTGATAGCCGCGGTTTCGGTCCTGATTATCGCCTGTCCCTGTGCGCTGGGTCTGGCCACACCCATGTCGATAATGGTGGGGGTGGGCAAAGGGGCCCAGTCAGGGGTTTTAATCAAAAATGCTGAATCCCTGGAACGCCTTGAAAAAGTGAACACACTGGTTGTCGATAAAACCGGCACGCTCACGGAAGGTGCGCCCTCGGTGACTGGCATAATCAGCCTGAATCCGGGCGGCGAAGAGGCTCTGTTGCGTGTGACGGCCGCCGTAGAAAAAGGATCACAGCATCCGCTGGGTATGGCAGTGGTCAACGCCGCACGTGAAAAAGGGATCACGGTGCCGGCTGTCAGTGATTTTAATGCCCCGTCGGGTAAAGGGGTTTCAGGGGATGTTGAAGGGCAGCGGGTTATCATCGGTAATGAGCTGGCCATGCAGGAAAACAGTATCGTTATTGAGAACCAGAAGACGACTGCGGATGCCCTGCGCAGGGAAGGCGCTACCGTTATCTATGTGGCGACAGACGGGCAGCTTGCCGGCCTGATTGCTATTTCTGATCCCCTGAAAGCAACCACGCCCCACGCACTTAAGGCCTTACGTGAGGCGGGTATCCGTATTGTCATGCTGACCGGGGATAACCAGCTGACCGCTGAAGCTGTGGCGCATAAGCTCGGAATAGAAGAGGTTGAAGCCGGGGTTCTGCCTGATGGTAAAAAAGCAGTGATTAGCCGTCTGAAAGCATCAGGCCATGTGGTGGCGATGGCGGGAGACGGCGTGAATGATGCACCTGCACTCGCGGCAGCTGACGTGGGGATTGCGATGGGTACGGGGACAGATGTGGCGATAGAGAGTGCCGGCATCACGCTTCTTAAAGGTGACCTGATGATGCTGAACAAGGCCCGACAACTGTCTGAGATCACCATGAAAAATATCCGGCAGAATCTGTTTTTTGCGTTCATCTACAATGCCCTCGGAGTGCCCGTGGCTGCAGGCCTGCTTTATCCGGTGTATGGCATACTGCTCTCGCCGGTGATCGCAGCAGCGGCTATGGCCCTTTCCTCCGTCAGCGTTATCGTCAATGCGTTACGTCTCAGAAGTATCAGGCTCGGCAAAGAAGCGCATGAATAAATGCGCCTTTGCTGACATAAGGAGTCCGTCATGAAAAGTACCACTTATGCTCTGATTGCTGTCGCCGCGATCGCGGTATTTGCACTTTTACGGGAGCACTGGTCACATCTGGCCGGCTACTGGCCTTATCTGGTGCTGCTGATATGTCCCCTCATGCACCTGTTTCACGGCCACGGAGGGCACGGGCAACATCAGCATCACGACGGGTCGGATGATAAAAAAAACTGACCCACGACGGGCCGCTCTGCGGCCCGGATATCAGTCCAGATATCGCCCATAGTCACGGGCATGGGCGTACGCGTGCTGTTCGAGTTTATTGTTATCCGCAGGCCCTGCCGCCCTGAAAGCCAGTGAATTGACCGGGTTATTGTTAATGACCAGCTCATAATGAAGATGAGGACCGGATGAGCGCCCGCTGTTACCGGACAATGCGATAGCTGCTCCCCGGGAAACCGGCGTTCCTTTTTTAACGAGGATTTTACTGAGATGAAGATAACGCGTTTTAACATTGTCTTTGCCGGACACTTCAACAAAATAGCCCATGGTGCTGTTGTATTCGGCCCGGGTAACTTTCCCGTTGATAACACTGACAATTTTCGTATTCATGGGCATTGAATAATCAATACCATTATGCGGACTGACCTTCCCCGACACAGGGTTAAGGCGGGCCGGGTTGAAAGGTGAACTGAGTCTTGCGGTGACCGGCAGCGGATAATCCAGTCCGGCCCTGCTGCCGGTATCCGACAGGTTGTAGAATCTCTTGTCTGAAATACGATAAGCGGTGTAATTAAATTTACCTGACGTGAATTTATAGGCCACGACCCGGGATTCTCCTGCTTTTTTTTGAAGCAGGAGTTTTAGTGATTCATTATTTTTTAAATGTCGAAGATCGTACCGGGGAGGCAGGGAGCGCTGGAGGACAGCAATTTCATTTTTTTCCAGACCTGCACGGGAGGCTGCTACATACGCATCATCTTTTACAACATCGGTAGAATACATTTACTGAAAGTCGCCGTTAGCATTATCACTGCGGGATATGCTATGGGATTTCAGGAGATAAGTCATCTGCCAGTATTCCCGGAGCTGCACTGATGATTGTCCTTTTTGTAACATATCATTTAATCCGTTTACTGCAGATGCTCTGGCTGCTTTATGACCACCCGGACAATGAAGAATAGCATGACGGAAACGATAACGGCGGGACGCCGTGAGATTAACGCCCCGTCCAGTCTCCTTTCCGTGAGGCTAACGGGTCATACGAAAGCCGTACGCACTCCGTCAGCTACTCCTTATTTTCATCCAATCCACGAAGGGTTCTCGCCTGTATCTGGTGAGCTTCAGCCCCTGCGTTATTGACACGCTCATGGACCAGGGCGGCTTTCTCTCCGGCATTCAGTTCGCTGAAGGATGAGGATGCTGTGTTTGTCTCACTTTGGTTCAGCTTTTTTTGATGCTCCTCAATCATTTTTTGATGGGCATACGACGTACTGTTATTCATAAAGGAATGGGCAATAATTGCTCTTTCATGTTCATTCATTTCTGAGAAAGAAATGGCGCTGGCTTTGTTTATTTTTACGCGGGGTTGTTCATGCCTGGCGGCCTCAACGTGAGGAAACGCTGTGGCATTATTTACGAAGCGATGTGCATCATGAGACAGGTTACTGGACTGAGCAAACGCTGAACCCATAAATAACGTGGATAAAATAGTAACTGCGATAAAAGTTTTCATAATGAATACCTTCGGTGGCGCATAATAAGATGTCCACTTGATCATATATAAAAATAACCTTCCCGTGGGAAAGATGACGTAAATGTAATACAACGTCTTTCATTACAGCATTGTAATGAAATTGTTTTTTTAGTTGTGCTAACGTCATTTCATTGTAAGAGGAAGAACCGGAAAATTGATTATAACCGGTTCTCGAATTCCGCTAATGGCCACAATTTAATTAAGGGAACTCGCATGCAGTTAAAAACGTCACGACGAACATTTCTGAAGGGATTAACCCTCTCTGGCGTAGCCGGAAGTCTTGGCGTATGGAGCTTTAATGCGCGCTCCACCCTGAGTCTGCCACCTGCAGCGTCCCTGCAGGGCACCAATTTTGACCTGACCATTGGCGAAACGGCAGTAAACATCACCGGAAGCGAACGTCAGGCCAAGACGATCAATGGTGGGCTGCCGGGGCCGACCCTGCGCTGGAAAGAGGGCGATACCATCACCCTCAGAGTCAAAAATCGCCTTGATGAACAGACGTCCATACACTGGCACGGCATTATTCTTCCGGCCAACATGGATGGTGTGCCGGGGCTCAGTTTTACGGGTATCGAGCCAGATGATACCTACGTCTATACCTTCAGAGTCAGGCAGAACGGGACGTACTGGTACCACAGCCACTCAGGGCTCCAGGAGCAGGAGGGGGTTTACGGTGCCATCATTATTGATGCCCGGGAACCGGAGCCCTTTGCTTATGACCGGGAGCATGTGGTGATGTTGTCTGACTGGACGGATGAAAATCCTCACAGCTTGCTAAAAAAATTAAAAAAACAGTCGGATTATTACAATTTCAATAAACCGACCGTGGGGTCTTTTTTCCGGGATGTGAACACCAAAGGCCTGTCAGCCACCCTTGCCGACCGGAAAATGTGGGCTGAAATGAAAATGAACCCGACTGACCTCGCCGACGTCAGCGGCTATACCTACACCTATCTCATGAACGGACAGGCGCCACTGAAAAACTGGACCGGGCTGTTCCGCCCCGGTGAAAAAGTACGCTTACGCTTTATCAACGGCTCGGCGATGACCTATTTCGACATTCGCATACCAGGCCTGAAAATGACGGTGGTAGCTGCGGATGGCCAGTATGTTAATCCGGTTACCGTGGATGAATTCAGGATCGCTGTTGCCGAAACCTATGACGTCATCGTTGAGCCTCAGAGTGAGGCCTATACCATCTTTGCACAATCGATGGATCGTACCGGTTACGCACGGGGAACGCTTGCCACGCGAGAGGGTGTAAGTGCTGCCGTCCCCGCACTCGATCCGCGTCCATTGCTGACAATGGATGATATGGGTATGGGGGGAATGAGCCATGATATGTCAGGGATGGATCACGGCCAGATGGCGGGAATGGATACCAGCGGAGAGATGATGTCAATGGACGGAGCCGGGATGCCGGACAGCGCGGCACCCTCCACGCCAATGGATCACAGCAGTATGGCCGGTATGGATCATTCCCAGATGGCTGGAATGCCGGGAATGCAGAGCCATCCTGCGTCCGAAACCAATAATCCGCTGGTTGATATGCAGGCAATGAGCGTCTCCCCGAAATTAAGCGATCCGGGTATTGGACTACGCAACAACGGTCGTAAGGTTCTTACCTATGCCGATCTCAGAAGCCGCTTTGAAGATCCGGATGGACGAGAGCCTGGCCGCACCATTGAACTGCATCTGACAGGGCATATGGAAAAGTTTGCCTGGTCGTTTAACGGTATCAAGTTTTCAGACGCCGCGCCGGTGGTGCTCAAATACGGTGAACGGCTCAGGATCACGCTGGTCAATGACACCATGATGACTCACCCTATCCACCTCCATGGTATGTGGAGTGACCTGGAAGATGAAAACGGTAACTTCATGGTGCGTAAACATACCATTGATGTTCCTCCCGGGACAAAGCGCAGTTACAGAGTGACAGCTGATGCACTGGGCCGCTGGGCTTACCATTGCCATCTGCTCTATCACATGGAAATGGGAATGTTTCGTGAAGTCCGGGTGGAGGAGTAATGCACATGAAAATGAATACCTGCGCCATATCTGTGCTTGCAGCCGGTTTGATTGTATCACCTGTTGCGTTTGCTGCGGGAACGCCCGCCGACCCGCACTCCGGGCATGATATGTCCGCTATGCAGCTGTCAGCCGATGCCGGTTTAACTGAAATGACTGCCATGGAGCCTGTTGTCACCGAGAGCAGAACGCCTGTTCCGCCCGTTACCGAAGCCGATCGGAAGGCTGCGTTTGGCAACTTAAAGGGCCATGCTGTTCATGACAGCGCAATTAATTACCTGGTTCTTCTCGATCAGCTTGAATGGCAGCGTTCAGACAACCGGAATAATTTCAGCTGGAGCGTGAACAGCTGGGTGGGTGGTGATGTCGACCGGCTGTGGATCAAGAGCGAAGGTGAGCGAAGTGGTGGAGAGACGGAGACGGCAGAAGCCCAGTTTCTCTGGGGGCACGCAGTCGGCCCCTGGTGGGATTTGGTTGCCGGTATAAGACAGGATTTCAGACCGGGGTCTGCCCGGACGTGGGCTGCTGTCGGTTTCCAGGGGTTGGCCCTTTACAACTTTGAATCCGAAATCACGGGGTTTGTCAGTGATGGCGGAAAGGCCGCCCTTCGTCTGGGGGGAGAATACGACATTTTACTGACTAACCGGCTGATACTGCAGCCATCCTACGAGGTGAATATCTACAGCCAGGAGGATGAATCGCGGGGGCGGGGGAGAGGGATATCCGATACCGAACTTGGTCTCCGGCTACGTTATGAAGTCCGGCGTGAATTTGCGCCTTATATTGGCGTTTCCTGGAATCAGCTGTACGGAACAACGTCCGACATGGCGAAAAGGGAAGGCGAAAAAGACAGTCAGATAGTATTCCTGGCGGGCGCAAGAATCTGGTTTTAATGCACTGACACAAAACACTCAACTTAACAGGTAAAGAATATGTTGATATTAAAAAAAGCCATTCTGACGGGTGGGCTGATTATGGGCGTCGCTTTTTCTGCTATGGCTCATCCGGAATTAAAAAGCTCGGCTCCGCAGGCTGATTCAGCCGTACCGGCTCCGGAAAAAATCCAGCTTAATTTTACGGAAGATCTGACCGTAAAATTCTCAGGCGCGAAACTGACAATGACCGGAATGAAGGGTATGTCATCGCATTCACCGATGCCAGTGGCGGCTAAAGTGGCACCAGGATCTGATCCCAAGTCTATGATTATTACCCCGCGTGAACCTTTACCTGCCGGCACTTATCGTGTGGACTGGCGTGCGGTTTCATCAGATACACATCCTATTACCGGTAATTATACCTTTACGGTGAAGTAATATCATGAACGACCTGATTATGATTGTTATCCGTTTCCTTCTGTATCTTGATTTAATGATTTTATTTGGATTGCCTTTCTTCCAGATATATGGAATAAGTGGCGTCCGGAATGAGATGCATAATTTAATTAATTTCAGGTCGTTTATCGCTTTAGCTGTACTGATCGGCATCCTGCTGACAGGCATGAATATGCTGCTGGTATCCAATGCCATGAGCGGGGTGACAGATTTCAGAGAATTATCCATTCATATTATCGAAATGGTGATCGAAGAAACCGACGTTGGGATCAGCTGGGTTGTCAGACTCTTTGCCCTGTTTATCACACTCGGTGGGCTGTTCCTGTACACTAAAAACAGGGTGCTTTCCTGTCTGCTGATGACCATCAGCGGCGCCGTGGCGCTGGCCACACTGGCATGGGGCGGACATGCCGTTATGCATGATGGCGTACATTACTATCTCCACTTGTTCAGCGACCTGACACACCTTGGCGCAGCAGGAGCATGGACCGGCGCACTGGCCGCATTCGCCATCTTACTGATGCGCAAAGATAACCATAACGCCCGGAGCGTCAGCATTATTTCTGATTCATTAGCAAGATTTGCAACGGCAGGAACCGTGATCGTGGTAGCCCTGAGCCTGAGTGCGCTGGTCAACTATCTGTATATTGCTGAGGGTGAGTTAGCCCCTCTGTTCAGCAGCGCCTGGGGAAGTATTTTGCTTGCAAAAACAGCGCTTTTCGTTCTGATGCTCCTGCTGGCAGCAGCAAACCGGTTTCACCTTGGTCCCCGGCTTGAGGTCATGGTCAGGGAAGGCAATTATGTTCGCAGCGTCGCGCTGATGCGAAACAGTATCCTGACCGAGTTCGTCATTGCTGTCACCATTCTGGGGGCTGTCTCCTGGCTTGGAATGCTTGCCCCGTCTCAGGCCAGCTAGGATACTGAAGGAGTGAGCCGTAAAAATTTGACTATCATGTCAGCGAGTGGACTATGCAGCGTATATTAATCGTTGAAGACGAACAGAAAACAGGCCGCTATCTGCAGCAGGGACTGATTGAGGAGGGATACCAGGCCGACCTCTTCGATAACGGGCGCGACGGCCTCAGAGCGGCATCAAAGGGATCTTACGATTTAATCATTCTGGATGTCATGCTGCCTTATCTCGACGGATGGCAAATCATCACGTCGCTGCGGGCCTCGGGTCATGAAGAGCCAGTATTGTTTCTAACGGCAAAGGATAACGTACGGGATAAAGTTAAAGGGCTTGAACTGGGTGCTGACGACTATCTGATCAAACCTTTCGATTTTACCGAACTGGTTGCACGCGTGAAAACGCTACTGCGCCGGGCACGTGCGCAAAGTGCCACAGTCTGCACCATTGCTGATATGACCGTTGATATGGTCCGTCGGACCGTAACACGGTCGGGTAAAAAGATCCATCTCACCGGAAAAGAATACGTGCTGCTTGAGTTGCTGCTTCAGCGTACGGGAGAAGTATTACCCCGAAGTCTGATCTCATCCCTGGTCTGGAATATGAATTTTGACAGCGACACGAATGTGATTGATGTGGCCGTGAGACGTCTTAGAAGTAAAATTGATGATGACTTTGAGCCCAAACTTATCCACACCGTTCGCGGTGCCGGCTATGTACTGGAGATCAAAGAAGAGTGAAGTTCAATATTTCTCTGACCACCCGGCTGAGCCTGATATTTTCTGCAGTCATGCTGACGGTATGGTGGCTTTCAAGTTTTATTCTGATCAGCACACTGAACAGCTATTTTGACAACCAGGACAGAGATTTCCTGACAGGAAAACTCCAGCTTACTGAAGAGTTTCTTAAAACAGAAACTTACAGGAGCAAAACGGATATTAAATCCTTATCCGATAAAATAAATGACGCGATGGTAGGGCACAATGGATTGTTCATTTCCATTAAAAATATGGAAAATGAAAAAATTGTTGAGCTCTACGCAAAAAATTCGCTGGCCCCTGCAACCCTGCTGAACCAGTCCGGAGATATTCTGGACTATATGATCCAGACTGAAGAAAATAATACCGTATACCGCAGTATCTCGCGACGTGTAGCCATAGCGCCCGAAGAAGGTAAAAGTAAACATTTCATCATTACTGTCGCCACGGATACAGGGTATCACACCCTGTTTATGGATAAGCTCAGTACCTGGCTGCTCTGGTTTAATACCGGTCTGGTTTTTATTTCGGTTTTTCTGGGCTGGCTGACCACACGAATCGGCCTGAAACCGTTGCGGGAGATGACCAGTCTGGCTTCCTCCATGACTGTCCACAGCCTTGACCAGCGTCTCAATCCCGATCAGGCGCCTCCGGAAATCTCTGAGACCATGCGGGAGTTTAACAACATGTTCGACCGCCTGGAGGGATCCTTCCGGAAACTGTCCGATTTCTCTTCCGATATTGCTCACGAACTGCGTACGCCGGTCAGTAATCTAATGATGCAGACGCAGTTTGCCCTGGCCAAGGTCAGAGATGTTTCGCATTACCGTGAAATTTTATTTGCGAACCTGGAAGAACTCAAAAGATTATCACGAATGACCAGTGACATGCTTTTTCTGGCCCGTTCTGAACATGGTTTGCTGCAACTGGATAAACAAAACGTGAATCTGGCGGTAGAGCTGAATGAATTACGTGAGCTGTTTGAACCCCTGGCCGAAGAAACAGGAAAAACAATCACCGTTGAAGGCGAGGGGATCGTGGCAGGGGACAGTGACATGCTGCGACGCGCGTTCAGCAACCTGCTTTCCAATGCCATTAAATATTCTCCGGATAATACCCGTACATCGATACAGATCGCTCAGGGCAGTGACTATGTTGAAGTGGTTATTTCGAATCCGGTGTCAGGCGGCGTGCCTGCTAATCTGGATCGCTTGTTTGATCGCTTCTATCGCGCGGACTCATCACGTGTTCATAACACTGAAGGAGCCGGGCTGGGATTATCCATAACGCGGTCGATCATTCACGCACATGGCGGAGAGCTGTCGGCTGAACAACAGGGCCGCACTATCCTTTTCAGTGTACGCCTGTTGATGAGGTGACATTTTTTACACTTGAAATACGCAGGTGACAGAAATGTCATCATTCAGTCACGCAATAAACAGAGGCGGTTTTTTATACTCAGTTATAAATCAGGAGCAGTGTGATAATGCAGTCACATAAAGCCCTGAGTAACACTTAATCCGCCCTGTGACCAAATGCTTTCATTAAATTAATAAGGTATTGATCAGTCAGGGTATTTAAACACCGGGGATCCCTACCATGAAAAAAACACTTGTATCATTTTTAGCCATTATGGCTGTCACGTCATCCGCCTGGGCTGCAGAAACCATGAATATGCATGACCAGGTAAATAATGCCCAGGCACCGGCCCATCAGATGCAATCCTCTGCGTCCAGAAGCGCCGTTCAGGGTGAAGGAATGAAAATGATGGATATGAGTAACCACGAGCAGGCCGCGATGTCACATGACATGATGCAGAACGGCACGTCTGCCGCGCATCAGGATATGGCTGATATGCATAAAAAAATGATGAACACCAAAACTGAAAGCACCGGCGAAAGCGCAAAGTCATTCTCCAAAATGAATGAACATGAGAAAGCCGCTGTGGTGCATGAGAAGGCAAATAACGGCCAGTCATCCGTTATCCATCAGCAGGAGGCTGAAAAACACCGCAGTCAGAGCGCCCAGAATTAACCCGTATTAACCCGCAGCTCCACTTGTTAGACCCTCATTTGACGCCGATTTCACTGGCTTACGCTCCTCAAAAGGGAGCGTTTTTTTTATAACCGTAGTAACCACCACCGGTTATTTAACACAAGATAGATTGCACGAACTAAACATTTGATTTGATTATGATTTTACCTATTCGGTTATATCCAGGGTTCATGCCGCGCCGTATCCTGAGACTGGCTGAGAATACGTATGATCGTAACAACCGAATGTGATGACACAAAATAGATCATGTGCTGTTCCACCGGCAGCGAGCAGATATCTTCTCCCAGCTCTGCGCGATGCGTGCCGATGTCATGCATGGCCAGAACATCAAACACCGCCGCTATACGCCCGATATACGCATCCGCCTGAACAATCCCGAACTGTCGGAAGCTGTAGCCCCAGATTGCTTCCAGATCTTCTTCAGCTTTCGGTGTCAGCTCAATCTCTTTCATTTGCCACCCTGGCCCTGACATTATTCAGGAATGCATCCTTGTTCCATGGTTTCGCCTCGCCGCTGCTGATACCTTCGGCCAGCAGATCGCGCAATTCCTGAAGGCGGGATTCAGCCTGCTTCTCTCGCAGAAGACGCAGCGCGTCTCGCATGACTTCGCTCTGGGTACGGTAATCACCAGCCTTAACCAGGGAATCGATAAATTCGCGCAGCTCATCACCCACGTCCACCGTCATCGTACGGGCCATAACCCCTCCGTTTCATTATGTAAGATTTGTTCTTACATCATTATATCAGCTTACTCCCCTGCTTCCATCTCCGACATTTTAGCCAAAACAACACAGCAATAGTCTGGAGATCCGACTTCGGGAGTTTCCGGATCTGCGCGGCGGGAAACGGGCGAGTGATATGATTATCAAGAAACGAGAATAAATTCATATCTGGTGTGATATTTATCATTAATGATAAAATCATATCTGATATGATAAATATACAATTAGCAGAGAATCATTCGTAATATGATTTGACACTTAACCTGACATTATCAGACGGAGCGTGCAGGATGGATCAGGAACTGAATTTTTCACTCAGCTATGAGCAGTTGACCCGGATAGCGGAAGAGCGTATCCGTGAGTGCGAGCTGGACAGCCAGGGCGCTAAGTACATCAGCGAATCGGGTAAGGCCAGCGCCATTCTGGGATTCTGGTATGAACTGGCCATTACTGGTGCGCCAATGAAAAATTACGAACAAACCAAAGCACTCATAGACGCCGATCATCAGCGTCTCAGAAAGCTCATCTGGCCGGAGACGGATAAGTAATGACTAAGACACGCCGACCATCGCCGCTGCAGCGGCGTGTGCTGATTGTGCTGGCCGCCTTCGGTGCGAAACGCCCGGGACCGCTGGCGACACGGGATATTGAGCGGGTGCTGGAGCAGGGCGGGGACGCCCCGGTGTACGGGCCGAATCTCCGCGCCTCCTGCCGGCGCATGGAAGCCGCGGGCTGGCTGCGCACCCTGCGTGCCCCGAACATGCAGCTGGCCGTTGAGCTGACGGACGCCGGCCGTGCGCTGGCCGCCCCGCTTCTGGCTGACGAACAGGCGCGCCTCCTGGCGGAGCAGCGCGCGGCGGCGGTCCGGGTTCTGCCCCTGGTCCCGCGCAGCCCGGCAGAGGAAGCTGACGACCGGCCGGTGGCACTGGACGACCGCTGGCACCTGGCATGCCGCGGCGACTACGTTATCCGTCTTGACGGCACCACCTGCCTGCAGCTGTGGAGTGCGGCCGGCCAGCAGACGCGCCTGGAAGGCGATCCCCTGCAGGTCGCCGCCTGGCTGCAGGCCTGCCATGAGGCGGGGATTGCGGTCCGGGTGCAGATCAATGAGAGCGCCGCACCGGAGGAAGGTTCACCGGACGGTACCGCGCCGGCGGACCTGACCGGCACCTGGTACCGCCAGCTGGACACCGCGCTGCAGGCCCTGGGGATCACCGGGCTGACTGAGGATATTCGCCTGGCCGTGGTCAGTCCTGAAGCGTCCCTGCGGATGCTGCCGGCACCGGCGCGCCTGCTGCACGTTCTGCGCGACGCGGACCCGCTCACGGCTGCCACATACGAGGAAGACACGGAGGCCGCGCTGGCCGACCTGCTCACCCGCGCGGGGTTTACGGGCGACCAGGCGCAGGAGCTGCAGTGGCACCGCATTCGCTGGCCGCAGATGAGTCAGGAAGACGCTGACCGGCGCGAGCTGAACAGCCTGCTGGATGAACTGGAACAGCGACAGCTGTACTGCAACCGCGGGCAGCTGACGGAGATTGTGTTTTCGCCGGTCCGCAAACCCGGCGAGCGCTGGACTGACCGTCTGCAGTGGCTCCTGATGACGGACGGATTCGGGTTCCGGAGTCCGCTCTCCCGTGACGCAGGCTCCAGGGCGCTGGCGATCCTGGCCGGTTACACGGGGCAGGAGGTGGCGGACCATCTGGCCACGGTGATCGTCTGGAACGACGACAGCGCGGGGACGCCGTCATGAGTACAGGCAACGTCCATCTCATTGTGACCTGCACGCGCCGTAAAACCGTGCCTGCAGGTGATGCGGTCTTTCCGGATGAACGTGACGCGGAGAGCGCTTACGGGCTCTGGCTGGAAAGGCTGGCGCAGGCCCGTCGCGAGTCGCCCTTCCTGACCGCTGGCGAGCTGTATACGGGCCAGCACTGGAGCAGGGCAGCTGCCGCTGCGGCGCGTAACGGTGTTGAGATGTGGATTATATCCGCAGGCTTGGGGCTACTGCACGTATCAGACCCGGTGGTCCCGTATGAAGCGACGTTCTCCTCGATGCCGTTCTGCCATCGCACTCACTGGGAACGGCTGACAACGCGACCGCCTGCGGAACGGCGGTGTGCTTCCCTGAAGACGCTGATGCAGGCAGGGCCTGACGATCGGTTTGTGGTGGCCGCCTCCCCGGTGTACCTGCGCGCCGTTGAATCAGACCTGCTCGCGGGGAGGGGAGCGCTACGTACATCTGAACAGCTGCAGGTTGTCACCTCAAAAGGTTACCAGGGGAAGCTGAAAGACAACGTCAGATACACCAGTGCGGGTATGATGAAGGCACTGAACACCAATATGACAGGGCTGAATGTCAGTTATGCCCTGCAGCTCATTTCCCGGTAGGCAGTTTAATAAACTTACTGCGATTTTCTCAGCTTCTTAATCTTTTCCCTGGCGCGTTCCCTGTGTTCATCGCTGATAAGGCCCACCGGCTCACCGTTAAGGTTGAAACGGTGAGTTCCTTCCACAACTGACATGACATAGCGCGCACTCTGGGTGTATCTGACCAGATACTGCTTGATCTGAACGTCAGTGACAGGCAAATTCCGCTCTCTGGCGTCATTCACCATCGCTTCACCTATCTTGAGGGCCAGCGGCTTGTACTCAGAAAACAACAGCGGCCAGAACTGGCTGAGCCTTTCCTGGGTCCTGGAATTTTTCTTGTAATTCCGTCTTGCGCTACCACGCAATTTTGCCGGAATATCCTCCCGCATTCCTGGGGGGCAATGAAGTTTTTGAACGTCCACTTTCCCTACCTCAACAGGTTCGGCCGGAGCTTTAACCTTAAGCTCTTTCGGCTCAACAATAATGCGCCGACGTTTTTTGATGATGATGGTGGTATCGGCCATGGCTTTACCTCTGCTGGGATCTTCTGCACGAGTAAAGTACAGAATGATTAAGTACCGGTTAAAAGACAACAACTTCTCAAATTATAGTCTATTTTCAAAGGGTTAACTATGGTTTGGACTGAAAAATGAGCAAAATTATGCTCAATAATTCTTAGCAATATCAGCTACTTAATTGACAGTTCGAAGGTTTACAATAATAGGAATATTCTTTTGCGTGGAGCCGGAAACGGCGGCAAAAATCCTGTGTATCAGCCAACATAAGAACCGGAAAATGACGCTCCTGAATCACGAAACTCGGTACTATCTGGAAGTGGCCACGTTGCTAAAAGAAGACATTGATGACTACAACTTCTACTGTCGCAGCAATAATGTGCCCTGCATTACCATCTGGCGTTCTGTCAGTTACAAAAGGTTTGATGTGGTATGTTCCTGGGAGCACCTCGAACATAAAAATCATGAAGTCGTTTGCCATCCACTGTTCGGGCCTTGCGTAACCGCTTATGCCGAGAAACAGCTGAAAAAAATGATTGCCTCACATGACTGGCGCGGACCGACTCCGCCAACTCTGGAACTGTCCAGATCCCGGCAGCTGGTTACATTCAGGCTTATCCAGAATATTGAGTGCGCACGTAAGCTGGCGATCGACAGCTACCTGTTTATCACCTGTCTCATGGAAGATGTTCGTAAACTTGAAGCCGGAGACCGGGTTCTCTGATGCGCGTCAGCGCATGGAAGGCGCCTGAAAGAGTCACATGGAAAGTGAAGCCCAAAGGCGCCGGTAACCGGCGTAGCCGGCCGCTGTTTTAATAGATTCCGCCTATCTATCCCATCACCCTGCAAAGCCATACCCGCTAATAGCAAAGCAGGAGCCTCTGTAAGCGATCGGAGTGAGCACGTCAAGGGTTTACCCGCTGACGGGCTGTATCTCCGCGTTAGCGCCGTCAGGCGCTTACGAGCGCACTACTTTATTACCTCTCGCGATATAACCTCCAGCGGAGCCGATGACTAGTTACAACATCCATCATTAAAAGCGACGTTGTTCCGGGCCTTCGGCCCGGGGCGGCCTCGCTTTTCAGTGGTGGGTCCCGGCTCAGAAATTACAGATTTGCACCTGCGCAATTCAAAAAGACAAACAGTATGTTGTAACTGGGCCGTCTGGGGCCCGCCGCTTTGCGGTGGGAGGTAGCTTTGAAATCTGAGCGGCGCGACCGGAGGTCGCTGCAAGTGAAGTCATTCTTGAGTCTGTCCACAGGGCAGACGATGAACAGGTTATGTTTTTATATGAAGTATTTATATGTCTTTAACAGAGAGTACAGAGCAGGGGTTTAAAAGGATCTACGCACTTTAAAACAGGAACGTTTAGCGCTTTAGAACCATATCGAGTTTAACTTAATAGAAGGGTCCCTTGCAGTTATGTGGGGATAATTCATTTTTGCGTGCTGTGGCATCATCCTGGGTGCAAAATTTGTCGGTTTTGATGATACGGAATGGCCGGGTTCCGGCCCCTTGCATATCGGAATGTACATTAAATGTACGATGGTTTTTGACTGACGTGAGTAACCCTCCGGCAGCAGCCGGATAGCATATAGGTAAGGCTCAAGTGGTGGTGGTCAGGCGGGTGTGATTATTACCGCGGGACATTAGCATTCGCTCTTTGACACGCCGCGATACTTCTCTGCGAACTGCATCATGATTACCGGTGAACCGTCCCTCAGCGATTTCACGCGTCAGCTGTTGCTTCACGATCGATTCAATATCACGGCGGGTGCGGGTAACGTCCTTGCGAGCACGCGCACGTTTCAGGCCGTGCAGCTTACGTTCCGACTGGTAACTACGGAAACGTTCGCGAACATAACGCCATGCTCTGGCGATTAACTCATCCATTTCCAGCCGTGGCTTATTCTGTTTTTCACGCTGCTTATTTTCCCATTCAACGCGACTGCGCCTCGCAGCTGCAACAGCAACATCTGAAACATCAAGAGCAGAGAACAGCGCCGGCGTGAACGTTATGTCCGTAGGAATATTGCAACCGATCTGCGGATCATATTCAGTCTGATACGTGATGAGCCCCAGTTCCGCCATAAAGCGCAGCGCCCGGGTAGCCCGGGTAATGGATAGGTTACCCTTTTTAGATTCGGTGGCCAGACCGCATTCAATGGCAAGGTTTGTAATTGAACGCTGAACACGGTTGGCCAGCGGATCGTAGTGAAAACATAATCCCTGGAGTAACGCATCTATGGCGCGCCGGCGAAGCACTGGCGGCATCCTGCGACGAAGCCCTAAGGAGCGCATAAATGCGACGTGCATAGAAAAATCAAAACGGGACGTAAAGTCAGCAGATTTTTCCATCAGCTTACGGCAGAACGGCAAAGTTTTCTTGCCTTCACGTGGCGTAAATTCAGGATTCGGGTTCCGGACCTGCAGATATTGCGAGACCAGAGTTGGAGAGTTAGCCACCGCACCCTGCACTTATGACTGGCGCGGTTAAAATGAGTTGAAATGGGCAACACATAAGATATAATTCTTCCTAGGTTATACCTATCGATACCCTCTTGTTCTACGACGGCCGGTCAAAGCGACAGTAGAACAGAGGGTTTTCACTTTCTGAGGCTTCGTTCACCTCTTCTGCCGCTGATATTACCCCATCTTTTCTAAGTTGCAAATCCTAAGATCTTCTAAGATCTCGTTTTCTTGTCAACGCGATGTGATCTCCTTCACACCAATTTTTAGTACAACGCTTACCGCCACACTCATACTGTCAATGCGTATTAATCCTAATAACCCCCTTAAATGCTCAAAAAACGCTCACTTAATCAACTTTTTTGTAAACGCCATCTGATCAAAAAACAAACACCACCACGATCTTTTATTCTGCTCATTGGATCTAACGCAGGAGAAATGATCGAGGTGAGCAAAAACAACGATCATTTATTCTGATTGTTCTGCATGTTATCCACAGGGCAGTGTTATTACACTGTTTTGCAGGATGTTTACAGCGTTAAATATTGAGGTTATAAAGCAACACAATATGACTGAGCCATAAAGGCAACCAACCAGTCTGGCTTTACTGAACTTTGTTCCTTCGGGGAAGAGTGAGCACGCCTCTTCTAATCAAACTGCAGGTACAAATATCAGTAAGGTAATGTTCATTGTGAACGCCTTTCTTTCTTGGCCACTTATCCCACGGTCAAGAAATGGCGGAGCTTGCAAAATTATCCATACCTCTAATGCGAGACACTTATCATGGAAGCGTGGTATCTGCTTTGCTACCAACCGGGCAAGGGAAATTTGTACAAGGCGCAATTAAGCCTCGACAGAAAAAACATCAATTTCTTTTGTCCTATGTTACGTACCTATCGGGAACGCAAAGACTGTAACAGTTTTAGAATGAGTGTTGAGCCATTGTTTAATGGCTACATATTTGTTGCGTTCGACCCTGAGATAATTCATCCGGCTAAAATCGAAACGGAATGTCCCGGTGTTAGTAAATTTGTACGCTACGGAAATGAAATAAAAAGCTTACCGCCTCATGTTATTGAAAGCCTGATGGACCTTCCTTTTTGTACTGATGAACTCGACAGATACCGCCTGACGTCTTCACCGACAAAAACCCGTCCAAAAAGACCACCCAAAAAAACCAGACGACGCATGAACAATCCTCAAAAGGTCCAAAGCAGCCTCTACAGCAAAATCAGAGAGATTGTTGAGATCGACGAGGAGCCGTTACGTACGGCGATGTTCGTGGCATTTGCTGAAAGCCTGGCTGAGCAAAGGAGGACCGTTAATGGATATAATTGATCATCTTCAGGATGAAGAAGAATTTTTATTAAATCTAAAAATTGAATCTCGTCGCGCTAAACCGATTATACCATCTGCCACTCATTGCCAGCGCTGTGATGCTGAAATACCAGAGACCCGACGGGAACTGGTTCCGGGAACTCAACTCTGCGTATATTGCCAGGCAGCAAATGAAAAATTACAAAAACACTTTCACTAATGCCCTTTAGTACCCTTGCTACTCTTGGCCAGCTTATGCTGGCCTCTTTTATTTCAACGCCCCCCTTTTATTTCTAAACAGACCTTCTTATGAAGGCTCATCTTTAGGCCCATCATGAAAAATAAATACCTAATGCACCGCGTTACACCAGAACGCAAAGATGAATTAAATGGCGTAGCTGTCGATCTTGGATATAAACAACGGCAGCCAATTACCGTCAGTGATGTTCTTAATGCGCTTATTGATATGTGCGTAACGGGTGCTGTCAACCGGGAAGATCTTACCAAACAGATCCTGGCCAACTTTGAGAAACCCAAATCAGCTCCAGGCCGGCGCGTCACAGGACAAAAATTATGAATAAGCACATTACCTGTTTAATTCCACTTTGCCTGACTGCGTGCCAGACCACTCACGTCAGTAGCCAGCCTGATGCCTTGAGTCTTGTCGATCAGCTGCTGGGTGCTCAGCTGGTAAAAATCCAAATCGAACAAAAAAGCCTCGCGCTTGCAAGTGGCCTAAATTTCCAGCCATTAAAAACGAGTCAGCCAGTTGCGGTACAGAAAGCACAGCTTACGCCTTCAGTTAAAAGCCTACCGGCGCCAAATAGCCTGCTTCCTAAACCAGTTATTGCTAATTCTCAACCGGCCAAAATCCCCAACGTCAGTTTCACCGGGGAGGCCGGCAGCCTTCCGGACCTGGTGTCAAAGGCAGGGAACAAACAATCACTGGATAATGCCCTCGGAGTAATCATCCCCGCAGGCTGGACAACGGTGAAGTCTGCTCGTTTAAAATCGAGCTTCAAAACTCTGGTTAGCTGGACTGCGGGCGATCAATGGCCACATACGTTAAGCAAACTCGCGCGCGAAAATAAACTCCAGGTAACCATTCAATGGGCCTCTCGCCAGGTTCTGGTAGATTTGGCCGATACTCAGCAAGAAACAAAACCTGTGGTGTCTAATCCGTGGGCACAACCTAAATTACTGTCCACGCCGGCTACACCGGCCAAACCTGCCGATCCGGATAAATCCAAAGCTTCTCTGTTAACCACACAAAAGGCCAGTACCCAAAAGGCATCATTACCACCCCCTCAGCCGGCCAGGAAAATCTGGCGCGCAGAGACAGGTACAACCCTTAAAGACGCCATTTTTACCTGGGCTGCAGAAACAACCTGTGAGGCTAATCCTGGGAAAAAATGGACCGTAGCATGGGTAACAACCACGAACTATCGTATCGATGCGCCACTGCAGTTCAGCGGTACATGGCGGGACGCGCTTAACCAGGTATTCACGCTTTATCTGAAAGCCTCAGTACCTCTTTATGCCGGTACTAATACTGCCCAGTGCGTGCTTAAGGTTGATGATAAGCCTGTGGTGGATGATAAAACAGTGCGTTAAGGAGGCCGTATGGGCTACCTAATATTGGCGATATTCACATCCTTATTACTGCTTGCATCTGGCTCCCTACAGCGTGATAACGCGACTTCAGAGGCAGCCTATACTCAGGGCACTATTAACCAGCAGGCAACAGATACCATGCGGTATCTGAACTCACTTGTTGACTACCTTTACCAACACCCAATTAGCGATGGTTCGGTTCCGGATGCGCAGCTGGGATTCACGCCCCCTGGCGTAAAAAATATCATTCAGAGCGGCCGTTTATGGGTCTATCAGCCAAACCAGCACGGACTACTTCGCGCGCTGGCCACAGCCTCGTCTCAGTCGGCTTTCATCGGAACAGTGAAATCCCGCCGGCTGGTTGACCTAAGCGGTCTCGATATGCAGGTCTCCGTACCATCACAAATTCCAGACGGCTATATCGTTTACCTCAACTAAAGTCCTTTTCCTCCAGGTTCTCCTGGCTTCCGACACGACGAGAAATCCTCATGAAACAACACTCCATGACCCGGGTGGCAATTGCTATTGCCGCCCTCGGGCTGCTGGCTGGTTGCTCTAACCTTCAGCGAATCGACGAAACGCAAAATACAGCTGCAGCCGATTTTGATACGGCCAGCCGCAAGATGTCCGTCCCGCCCGGTACACAGCCAGTAAGCGAGATCTCAACTCAATGGATAAATCCGGTCCCATTAAATTCTAAAGGTGGTCAGGAGTTACTCCCTGGATGCTCTGTCACTCTCATGCGTCCGGGAGAGATCAGCCTCGCCGATGTAAGCGCGTTTATCACCCGTACTTGCCGGGTTCCGGTAGTCATTACGCCAGATGCTCGCTCGGCTGCAATGTCCGGAGGAGCGACGGAAAAGATATCAGGCCCAATACCGGCGCCAGTGCCTGCACCTGATGCAACGGGAATGATTCCGCTTAATCAGATGGGTGCAACTACATTGCCTAAGGCAGTAACCGGCACGGATGTTCTGAAAGGCGTTCACTGGCAGGGCGCACTTTCCGGACTGCTGGATCACGTTACGACTCGTTTGGGGCTTTCCTGGCGCTATGAGCAGGGCAGAATCGCTATTTTCTACCTGGACACCCGCTCGTTTCCCATAACGTTCCAGGATTCACAGAACTCGTTCTCATCCAAATCAGTGTACGGCACAACGTCATCGTCCGGGGAGGGCTCTTCTGGGGAGGGAAATACTTCTCAGACAACCACGACTGATATGAACACAAACCGCTATAAGGAGCTTGAAGCAACAGTTAAGTCGATGCTGACGCCAGAAACGGGAAGAATGTCCATAGCTGGCGGGATGCTAACCGTAACTGACACTCCGCGGGTTCTCACTGCAGTACAGCGTTATATTGAAGGACGTAATACTGAACTCACCCGCCAGGTTGTGCTGAGCGTGAAAGTGTGGTCGGTAACCAAGAAAAGGCAGGATCAGCTGGGTATCGACTGGGATGCCGTTTTCCGCTCTGGAAGCGTTGGCCTGTCACTGGGTAATGCGATGTCCGGAGTGGCCAACACGGCGATGACCGGCGGGTTATCCATTCTTGATGGAAAATTTGCTAACTCAAACGCCTTTATTCATGCCCTTTCTCAGCAGGCCAACGTTTCAGTTGTCACACAAAATACCAGCGCGACAACGAACCTCAACCCTGTCCGTGTACAGGTCATTACACAACAGGATTACATCAGTCGCGTCAGTACCGAAAATACCGCGAACGTTGGCTCAAGCACGTCTGTAGAGAAAGCAACCATTTCCACCGGCTTTAACATGACCATGCTACCGTACATCATGCCGGCATCAGACCGTATGGAACTCCAGTATTCCATATCCATGAGTGACGACCCGGAAATGCAGCCAGAAAAAGTCGGGGACGTAACATTGAAGCTGCCAAAGACGAAAATGCACAACTTCGCTCAGAACGTCATCCTGAAATCCGGTCAGGCATTACTGCTCAGTGGTTATCTGCAGGCTAACAACACTGCAAATAAGCAGGGGGTAGGTTCTCCAGGCTTCTTTGGACTTGGCGGTGGTTATAACGCTGAGAAAGGAGACACGATACTCGTGATCGTCATTACGCCGACTCTGCTGGGGTAAACAATGCAGCACAACACTATTATCCATTCTGGCCGTAACATTTGGGTCGCTGGTTTGCTCTGGAAAGTGGCTGAGGCAAACCGAAAACTGGATCACCGGCGCCTCGCGCGAAAAGAAGATGCAGATCATTTCATTTCGTTTGTTCAGCCCTCTGGTGTCCTTATTGGAACGGCCAACCTCAGCCTCACGGGACTAACGCCACGTCAGTCTGGCAACACATATGCCCTGGCACCAACCTTACTCCCGTTATTAGGCGAAAATGCGTGGGCGGTCTTTGAGCTCGAAGACGGCGGCTATTATTTTGTAGCCACGACTGGCGGTTCTCTATCCCTCCTTTCTGATATTACCGGCGGCCTCGAAGAAATCAGAAAGGCGGTTGAACGTTATCTTAGCTATACCGGCGCTGAAGCAACCACAGTTGCATTTTGCCCGGTAGGGTTTATGCCTGGCCTGAGCGCCCCGAAAGGGGATATCAGTCAGTTACTGGCTTCCCTCACTCGTGAGCGTGCCTTTCGCCTCAAACCTATATCCACACGGCGTCCTGTAGCTATCTGGTCACTCACTCTTTTACTGGCCATCGCAGGTTGGTACGGGTATACAACCTGGCAGCATAACCAGGAGATGAAAGACCTGGAGATAAAGCGACTTGCTATAGAGAACGCCCAGCGGCTTGTTAAGAAAGATCCTCCAAAGCCCTGGGAAAACGCACCTGACGCAAAGGCTTTTATACAGACCTGCAGTGAAGGCTGGAACGTTCAGTTGAGCATGGCGGGATGGCCATTTAAGGCCGCGATGTGCGGCAAGGATGAAAATGGCTTATTCGTCAGATTAGCCTGGCGTAAACCCGAAGGCGGCACGTTGGCACCATTTCGTCAGCGTCTGGCGTACTTTTATCCCGATCTAAAACCATTTTTTAATATTCCCGGTGAGGCCGATACCGGTGGGGTAAAAAAACCGCTATTCGCTACTATTCGAGGTTCTGCTCAGGAACATATTGGAGACGGTGATGAAATCACGCAGCGCTTAACAAACTACGCCCAACAAATACAGGCGAAACTGGTTTTGAGGGAAGACAATAAAGGTAACGTAATTGTTGACGGTAACCTCGTTGATTTACCCTGGCGTACTTATTCATTTCAGCTCGATACCGACATCCCTCCTGAAAATCTATTTGGAGCTGACTTAGATAAATCAGGAATTCGTCTAAATGCAATAACAATGACTTTAAGCAACGCCAGGCTGCATTACATCCTGGAAGGAACACTCTATGCGACTCGCTAAATATATGCTTACCGCTCTGATGATTCAGAGTATTGGCTTTTACGCAAGCGCAGCGGAAGGCGAAACCGGGAAAGTAGTCTCAACGCCTTCAGCTACGCCAGTTCAGAATCTGACTATTAGTGAACTTGAAAGAATACAGGCTGAGACAGTGCTTTATGAGGCTCGAGCAAATCGCGCGAAAGCAATACTCAACTGGCAAACTAACGGGAATGGGCTTGATGCACCAGTTCCCGTATTGAGCGCGACAGCTTCAGCAGAGAAGGTTACAGAACAGGCACGGATTGAGCGCTCTGAAAGCGTTCCCCGAATATTAGAAATTGCCGGCAGTGGTGGCCAGCTGACCTGCAGAATGCTCATGTCAGACGGTACTGTAGTGGAGGCAAGGAACGGTCAACGGCTTCCCGGGTCTGTTTATACAGTAGCAAAAATAAGTTCCCAGGGTGTTCAACTGAAAACTGATGCAGGAAAAATAATTTCTCCATCTTTTACGGAGTAAAGCCATGACAGAGGTAGCTCTTCCGTTCGTTCAGAGCGAGGATATTCATATTCCAAATCAGATTGCGACTCGTATCCATTTAAAGGAAGGTGAATCACCTTCTTTATTTATTTCGGAGAACGATCGTAACGATGTTCAAATCCAAGCTTTCGTAAGGAAAATCACAGATAAAAACAAAGAGACCGTTTTAAGGTTTCTGCCGCTCAACGAAATTCCTGTCTCTTATACACATCTGACGCTGCCGACGACTCCTTAC
>ENA-OZKH01000183-OZKH01000183.1-human-gut-metagenome-genome-assembly--contig:-NODE-183-length-26710-cov-5.840855_pt1 | contig 26710 bp, 28 predicted proteins | sample MGYA00244180_ERZ653758 | MGnify/ENA primary metagenome ERZ653758 (study PRJEB26926, sample SAMN06165252) | human gut metagenome | biome: ENVO:00009003; feature: ENVO:2100002; material: ENVO:00002003...
AGATTCCTCTACGTCTCGTGGGCTCGGAGATGTGTATAAGAGACAGCCTATGACACTGACCGCTCGCGCGGCGTCAGCCACGGTGATTTAGCCTGGGCGAATATGCTCGCCATTATTAACGAACCGCTGGGCCAGGAGAGTGGCAGCGGCGGGTTTGCTATGGAGTTCTGATGAAGAAGCGCACCTACAAAAACAATCACGCTGCCAGCAGTGGCAGTGCCGGACAGCCTGATATCTCTGACGCGCTCAGAAGCGATCCGGCGCTCAGCGCTTTCACGTTTGACGGGCCCTATTCGGTAACTGACGGCTATGACCTGCTTGACAGCATGTGCTGCGTCGATAACGGCCGGTACTACGAAACGCCAATTGACTGGAAAGGGTTAACACGTGCGTTCGCACAATCCCCGCTGCATCAGTCGGCGCTTTACTTCAAACGCAATGTGCTGACCGGGTGCTATATCCCTCACCCGTTACTCTCACGTCAGGCCTTCTCTGCGTTTGCGCTGGACTGGTTTGTCTTCGGCAATGCCTACCTTGAACGTCGCTCTAACCTCCTGGGCGCACCGCTCAAACTCCAGCATGTTCCGGCCCTGAACACACGGCGGGGCAGTGACCTTGATACTTACTGGTTTATCCGGCAGTGGAAAGATGAACACGAGTTTATGACGGGACAGATCTGCCATATCATGAACCCGGATATTCATCAGGAAATCTATGGTATGCCTGAATACATGGGGGCGCTGCTATCCGCCAGCCTGTCCCATTCTGCCGACAGGTTCCGCAAACTCTACTATGACAACGGTTCTCACGCCGGATGTATTCTCTATGTCGGTTCGGAGAAGGTGGATCAGGAAAGCATAAAGGTGGTGCAGAAGACGCTGTCGCAGGCCAGAGGGAAAGGCTCCTTCAAAAACGTGCTGATCCACGCACCGGGCGGCGGCAAAGACGGCGTGCAACTGTTGCCGTTCAGCCAGATATCGGCAAAGGATGAGTTTCTTAACATCAAATCAGCAACGCGCAACGATTTACGCGACGCTCATCGCATCCCGCCGCAACTGATGGGCGCAATGCCGGAAGGCAACGGCTCGCTAGGTGATGTTGAGAAGGCCGCGCGCGTCTTCGCCATCAACGAAATGTTGCCCGTGATGGAAGCCATGAAGGGCGTCAATGACTGGCTCGGTCAGGAAGTAATCCGCTTTAATCCCTATGCTCTGCTCAAAGACGAGTGATCCGCACCACCCGCCGCACATCCTGCGGCGGTTATCCTTCAGTAATTTTCAATCTTCGCATGACCGGCAACCACCCGATTACCACCCGGTACGACCTTTAACGCCCCCTCACTCAGAGCGCATGAGCGCCATTCTGGCAGGCGCAAACTGCAATCGACCCCGCATCACACCCGGAAGCGAGAAAGCGCGCGAAGAAGGCGGAAAAGGCCGAAGAATGGCATTTAATGGCACCCCCTCCCTGACCCCTGTCGCGTGGGCTGTTCCCCCGTCACCTGCACGCGACATTTGCTTCGTTTTTTGCGCATTTTCCGATCCAAGGTCAGACCGCGCCACCATAGGGCGGAAAGGGCATAAAAAGCATCAAAAAAATTGTGCAAATTTTTGCACTATTGTTCATCCGCTGTAGGGACACTATTTGCCTATATTATGCCTATAGGGGTAATTTTAAATCGGTGCTTTTAATATCAACCTATCTCACTTCTTGGCGCACACTTATTTCCCCGACTCACTCGCTCACAAAACCTGTCTCTTTTTGTAAACGTGAGGATCACGGCAGACTGCGTGGCATCTCGGCTTGCCTATCAAAAATTGTGCTACTCAGTGTGCATGTACTCATGTGTGTGATGTGGATAAACTTTGCGTATTTTTGTGGTGATATTTACTATGATAAAGAATGATTCACAGGCACTCATCTCAAATTGTGTTGGTATAAACATACTCATTTATTTTTTGCCAAGGACAACAACTGACAATGGCTAAGCTACCTTTTACAAAACAAGAGCTCACCCGAGCCTGGAGAGATGCAACAGCAGTTTCTAATGTTGAGCCAAGACAGAATCCGCATAGGCTGCTTCTTTTTTATGCAGTAGAATGCGGTTTAAAAGCCGTTTTTCTTACACAAAGAAATCTAGACATCATTGATGAAGAGAACGCTGGCCTACTGTCACATGACTTGAATAAGATCGCCAATCTTGTTCTTCTGCCAAAAAATCAACAGCTCCCAGAGGGTGTTTCGATGAAAAATTGCAACATAAATAAGACCTCAACACCCAGAAACTGCCATGTGAGCCAATTAAATCAGGTATGGCGTTATGGGGGGAAGTTAATTGGGCCAGGAGCTATTACAGACCTAGTCTTAGAACAGAAGCTTTTACAAATAAATGATTGGATTAATAAGGAATTATGATATGGATGGAAAATTAATAACTTGGTTAGATGTCGAGAGACAGCTAAAAAGAGTTAGCAATAATAAAACACAGTATCCTGATTTCATCCATGCAGTTTATTGCTATAGTTCTGGGATGGAAATTGAGTATTCTGGAGAACTTTTACAGACCTTAGAGTGGCTTGGGGCATCTTTTGGGAACAAAATTTCGTTTGTAAATGAACCATATATCCGGTTTGATTTAAATAAAGAAATTTACCCTATTGAATTTATACCAACAGGTAGCGTAAAAAATAGCCTAAAACCTGTTTACCCGCTCTGGAAAGAGCATGTTTACAATCCTGGAATAGGTACAAAATCTCCTGAAGAATGGCGCGAAGGGCCCCACATGGCTGCTTTTCATTCCTTCAAAGGAGGCGTTGGTAGAACCACATCGTTAATGACTTATGCAACTGCTATGCTCAACGCTAAAGAGCGTGCAAAGGTTCTATTGATTGATGCCGATTTAGAAGCTCCCGGCATAAGTTTTTGGCTGGATGAGGAGAATAAACCTACAGTTTCATTTATAAACTATGTTGAGGCTATACACTTTTCACCTAGTTCACAAGATGAGGTAATAAATTATTTCGCCAGTGAACTCAGAAAAACATCCATTAATATTGATGGCCCAAGTAAAGAGATTTTTGTATTACCTTCGTCTCTTGATCTCACTGCTGTAATGGATATGCCAGTGACTCCTGAGCATTTATCTAAAAATTTGGATAACCCATGGATATTGAGCGAGTATCTAATGAAGTTAGGTCAGGTTTTAGATGTAGATGCTGTCCTGATTGATTTGAGAGCTGGCCTAAGTGAGCTTGCAAGTCCAATAATTTTTGATCCACGCATTGAGCACTATTTTGTTACTACTGTAGCACCTCAATCTGTGAAAGGCATGTCTGAAATCTTATCACGCTTACACAATTCTCAGTCTATGCTTACCGATTTGGCATTAGAGAAGGAAAAACCTTCGGTAATTGTAAGCCTTTTAACTGATCAACTTAGAAAATTACCAGCATACACTACAGCCACTGAAATGTTGAACTCTGCTTATCCAAGTGACGATTCTGACATTTTAGGGCAAGGAATTGAATGGCTTGAAGTTGATTTCAATCAGTCATTAATGAGTTTGTCTTCTATCAGAGATGCATATGAAGCATTATCGCAATCTACACTTTATACTTCAGCCAGAGATTGGGCAGATTCATTACAATCCTCTGAAACTGAACTTGTTACAAAAGTAACTAACAGACCGAATAATAAAAACACCACAGATGCACAAAAACTATATGAAACATGTAGTAAGTTTCAGTTTGCAGAAAATATAGATGCAAATGACATGCTTGTTACAGACCCTCTTCGAAATCTTGCAAAGCATTATACAGACACCATTCCTAATGCTATCTCCATAGGAGCAAAAGGTGCCGGGAAAACATTCACTTACATTCAAATATGTCTTTCTGGAAGCTGGGTCGAGTTTCATAAAAAAATCAATATTGGTGTTAACTCCACCACGGATGCAATTGTATTCCCTTTACTCGCTTCAACAAATCTTGATGCCGCAGGTGATAAGGTTCGTTCAATTAGGAGAAATTCCTTATCAACTCTTGGTTTTAGTTCCGAAACTAATCTCGATGCAGCTGCGAAAAAAGTTAAAGCGGCCTTAGAATCACCTGAAACTAATTGGGATGAATTTTGGATTGAATTTATCCTGTCGGAACTTGGAGGTGAGGCTGAATCCCTTTCTGATCTTAATGACATGCTCGCTTCCAAAGGTAAGTCATTGCTTTTACTTGTAGATGGTATCGAAGATTTATTTGATTCACCTGATACGAATGAAGTCCAAAGAAACGCAATTAAAGCACTTTTACAATTACCTAATGCACTTGCAGAAATAACTGACAGGAAACTTGGACTGATTTGTTTTATCCGAGCAGACTATGTGCAAACGGTAGTTAAGCAAAATTTCTCGCAATTTGTCTCGAGGTATCAACCATTTAGACTTGAATGGACACCAGAGTCATTCCTTCGCTTAACGTATTGGGTTGCAGGAAAATCATCTATTATTGATGCGGATCCAAATGCAGCAGACAAGTTGAATAGCGAAAACCTCTTGGGTGCTCTAGAAAAATTGTGGGGTAAAAAACTTGGGCGAGATAACTCGAAAGAAGCAAATACATCAAGATGGGTATTTGCTGCTATTTGTGATTTAAATGGAAAGTTGCAGGCAAGAGATATCGTTAGATTTTTAAAGTTTTCGGCAGAAGCTATGATGCAAACTCAAAGCCTAGCAATAAAAAATGAGCTATGGTCAGATCGTGTCCTTGCTCCAGAAGCTATACGAAAATCTTTGCCAGCATGTAGTGCAGAAAAAGTTTCAGAAACGGCAAGTGAAATAAAATCTCTGAATGATTGGCGGTCAACTCTTGAGAAAATACCTAAGGAAGTAAAAAAAGTACCGTTTAACCCGTTAGATGTTGGGTTATCATTAGAGCTTTTAAACTCTCTTAAAGAGCTGGGGATCATTTATGAAGATAAAGATCAAATTTCAGAAGATAGATATTTCTTACCAGAAATATATAGATGGGGGCTTGATTTTACATCTGCTGGCGGCGGACGACCGCGAGTGCAAGCTTTATTGAAAAGAAACTTAGGGGGTATTCCATTTTAATACCTGCTAGATAATTTTTCATTCATATATGGCCATCACGTTTATGCCGTGATGGCCATATAATAAAAACGATAATAATTATTCTTTATAAACTCTTGTGTACCAAGAAGTATCTATATCAAATTTAACTTATTGCTTTTTTCCATCGCGAAATTAATTCAAGAGTTAAATGCTTGGATATCATTTTCCGCCAATTTTCGTCAACTCCGGTCACAATAAGCTCACCAGTAATTTGATTTACACGATAAATATTATCAAGTACGGCCACTTCTTTACCTTGTGCTAGTTGAATGGCCTGAGGCTTACTGATATGTACTTTCTTAAACTTCGCCCATGACTGAACCAGCTTTACAAAGTCAGCATTTTCCGTCGATAAAACCAGCTCTTGCTGCCTGATCACATGGGCGGCTTTAAGGTAACTCTCTGCCCGCAGAATATCATATTCGGAATATTCGCCGGTTGTAATGCTGAGCGCCAGCTCTTCAAACTCATCAGCTGGTGATTTTTTCCGCTTCGGTTTAATTTTCTGAAGATTCTTACACATCTGTTTTCGTTGTTCCCGGGTCAATTGACCGATCTCAAACTGTTCCGGCTCTTCCCACTCATCTGGAACTGCTAACAATGACGGTGAATTGAATAGTGAATTTGTTCGTTTTTTATCCTCGGTACAGTTATTGACACAAGTCCAAGAGGGCGCAGACGCACCCTTAAGGTCAAAAACCGGATCTACGCGGTCTGAAAATTTGGGTTTCATCTTCACAATGCGATAAGAATGGGGGCGCGTTTCAACGGGGGGAATGCTGGACGCAGGCATAACCAGACCCTTAATAGCTTTCTGATATTCGCCGTAGCTGGTCGGCTCGTTTTTGTATTGATACCAGGCGCGGAGGACAAGCCTGGAGCGGGAAACAAAAGGGCCACCCTGCAAAGTGATGTAATCCTGCCAATCTCCCGCATGAGCCGCGCGATGCAGCTCTCCAAAGACAGGGCTAACTTTGTCAGCTAACTCCTGATTTCTCAGGCGACGCAGCTCACGCCAGACTGACACTGGCGCTCCCCCTAAAAACTGGAATTGCCGTATGCCCCAGCATGACGCCCAAGCCGTTGCGTGCTTAGCGGTTTCCTTCAGAGGGCGTCCACTTTCATGATCGCTCTCGCCGTCAAGAGCGTAACCATCAATGTTTTTTGAGATGTATTTGACGACATAACCCGTAGCGCTACCAAGAGCTGGATCAATCGGCTTAAGTTCAAAGCGGGGCTGCTTACCAGACTTGCCAGTTAACTCTTCCGCATCCTCACGTGTTGCGTAGTCTTCCATAACCTCTTTCAACTCCGCAGTGTGCTCTGGGGCTGTAAACAGCAGGCCATGCCAGTGCGGAGTACCGTCATGATGGGATTCAGCGACGCGAAGACCGAAAACAGGAATTTCGCGGCGTGCGAGTTCAGCGCGAATCTGTTGCCAAATTTGATTGAGATACCGCTGTGAACGGCGTGGGCTTGCTCCGTTCCACTTGTGGTTACGGTGTCCAAACGCGGTATAGGCATGATATTTAGATGGGGCCGTGAGCGTGAAGAAACTTCCGGCATAACCGCTTTCCGTTGCCACCTTCTCAAAACCACCAATACGCGTCATAAGTTCTACACGGCGTTTTTCAGGGTTCGATACGCTTTTATCAATCTGCTCTATCAGCGACATGCGCTCACCAGTAACCTGATCTTCAAGTTCCAGGCGGCTCATGATTTCCCTGCTACGTTTGCGGCGCGCATCCCACTGTTTAACGTGATTTTTGCTGCAATAGGGGGAAACATCGCGGCGCACATCACCAAAGGCAATATGCAGATGTTCACGCCAGCGGCGCGCGTACTTTCGCAGCAGGCGTGACCAAAAACGATCATCAAGAATTTTTCGAATTGAAGCTGCCATTTCATCAAGTGGCATTTTGCGCCGTGAAGCCCAGGGCGCGATTAGCCCGAAGTAAGCAATTAACCTTGAGCCTTCACGCAGCATTCGTTTGCTGTAATCCACAGGGCTAAGTACAGCACAGGTTTCACTCACTTCAGCTAAGGCAGCATTTGCATAAATAGCGATATCCTGAGCAAGTAAATCAATATCTTCGTCCGTGCTGTCAGCCAACTGATTGAACCGGCGCGTTAGCTCACGAAGGTTTTCAAACGTATGAAACAGTGGGTTTAATTCGGAAGAAATGATCCAGTCGCTGCCAACAGGCACGGCGTATTGCTCTGTAACTGCTCGCACGTGGGGAAGGTCGCGTGCCACGATATTGCGAAGGGTTAACTTTGCGATGTGACGCCCTTTGTCAGCGTGTACGGCATTTATGCGGGAGGAAACGCGGCGGCGGATAAATGTAGGTAGTGGCTTGAGGGTATCTTCAACCCACGCGAAAAACTCCTGCTCTTGACCCAGTTCATATAGATCAACAGCGGGAGTCTTATCGACAGCAATGGCCTGTTTGGGTTCATTCCACGGATAGGCGTACCGGGTCGCCTCGTTAAAGCTGCCCGGTTTATCCGTAGTCATAGAGTGAACACGACGCGCCTGAGTCACCGGCTCACCCTAGATTGTCACAGTGTCGCCGGGCTTTACTTCCCGCGCGTCACGTTCGGAATAACTGATTATCTCGGTGTGGCTGTAACCATCCTCACTAAGAACTTCAACGCGCGTGATCCAGAAATTACGGTATGGGCGTACCTCCAGAACCTTAGTTACTACCGCCTCAACTGTATTCATCAGAACACCTCCTGATCTTCAAAAGCACCAGAAGCCACCATTTCTGAATAAGTCGTATCGCCCATTACAGCACCACAATCAGGACAGCCACCGCCTACGCGCCCACAGCAATCACAGACACGCAGAGTGCCAATCACCTCGCCAGCCAGATTACGAGTTTTAGCCCCAACTGAGCGCCGAACTTCAAAAGGCTTAAGTGTGAACGGGTAATAAATTTGGCGCGTGTCCGCGGTGTCACTGCCTGAAAAAACGGACACACAACCTTCATTGTTATGAGCGGCGATTAATGCCCCAACCAGGTCACGGTGATCAATTGCCGTGAAGGGCTTTCCATAAGCTGTGAAATCAGCTGTTGCGCTGGCTGGCAGGTATGGCGGATCACAGTAAATTACTGTGTTTTCAAATAGACGGCTGGCAACAGGAATGGTGTAGCGGAAATCCGCACAAAGAAACTGAGCGCCTTTCTCATATGCCCTTTTAGCAAAGTGCTGAATCTCCGCCACAGGGAAAATTGGCTTGCGGCGATGTCCAAAAGGTACATTGAATTCATTCTTTGCATTTACACGATACAAACCGTTATAGCAGTGACGATTCAGATAAAGGAATAGGGCGGCGAATCTTATAAACTCTTCAGAATAATACAGCCTGTTATCGCGCCCTTTATTATCAGTGCAAGAACGAAAATCACGATTGAATACATTAAATTCATTTCGATACTGATAATATGATTCTTTATTATTTCCGCCTTCAAAAAGTTCAGCGGCGGCATTCAACAAACCTTCAGTGTTACTTTTCAGAATCGAATAAAAATTGATAAGCGCGGCATTGCTATCGCACAGAATATAAGTCTTATAGTCAGTATTCAGGAAAACACTGCCACTGCCCACGAAAGGCTCAACCAGGCAATCACCTTGGGGCAAAGCATCAAGCACATGCGACATAGCGCGAGACTTGCCGCCCGCCCAGATAAGAGGGGAGTTAACCATTTTTACGCTCCTTATTTACTGCGACCTGTTCTCTGTTGACGATCCAATCCTCCAGGCAGCGGTAAATTTCATTAGTGGAAAGCTTTTCTTTCTTCATCAGGTTTAATTTGATACGCAACAACCCAAGCAGGTGTGCGCGGTCATTTGTTTGAATGGTCATGTTCAATCCTCTGAAAAAAGATAAAGCGAAGCCCCGGCAAAATGCCGTATATAGATCAGTTCAAAGTGTCGTTATTAAATCAGCGCGTGCTGTTATTCCAATACGCTTCTAATTCTGCGGAAAATAATTCGCAAATCGAACCGCCTGGAAGAATTGAAAATTGAATGCCTGTTTCTTTACAACGCACCTCAAAACCATTTCGCGCAATATCGGAAAGAGCCATACCCTGAACAACATTACGCGATCTGCTGTATTGATGATCGGGGCCGTAACCACTACGCGATAAAGTGCGCGCACCATTTTGCCTTGTCGCATTCAAACGGTTTCGAGCTTCGATAACTGCCGCTGTTGAAGTTGCCATTAGTGCCTCCGATGTAGCTGATCGATAGTCTGTCGAGCTTGAGACAATCCGAAGTCCAGCCCCAGATAATTACCATCTTTGGTTATTTGATAACGCTGACGTGAATACGGCTTTTTGCGTGGCAGCTTCAGGATTGTGAAGCCGCGATAGATTGCTGTTTTGCTGTTGATCTGGATAAGCATTTTCAATCCCTATACCTGTATACCCGCTGTTGTCATGCAATGCGGCGTTGCTGGCTGTGACTGTGCCGCTTGTGCGTTGAATGCTGGTTACCAGTTACACGGCGATATGTTTTCTTATCTCGCATCAATCGATCAATGAAGTGCTTTTCTTCCGGGGTAATCAGGGCGCGGCAGTGTGCCACTGCATCCCAATATTCTTGCAGCATGATGAAACGCTTAGGGCGCTTCGAACCAGGCATGCCTTCACGATGTACTGGCAATTGTGCGCGGTCCATCAGGTTGCGGACGCTCTTTAATGTGCGACCCGTCAGGTAAGCAAACTCGACCGGCGTGACGAAAATTTGTTTTTGCAGTTCTTCGGTATTCATATCCCGGATGCTTTCAGCCTGCGCGGTTGTCATTTTGCACGTGCGAGCAATGCGGGCATTATCCAGCGGGAATTGACGTAAATGTTGAGATCCCGCCGTTAAATCAATTTCTCGTGATTGTGTCATTTGTTAGACTCCAACGTTGAGGCATGTTGAGGGTAATGTAGTCTCTGTGCCTAAAGGTGGTCATTGTGCTTTTCTAAGCACTAGATGGCCGATGTCGAGTAATATGACGAGATCAAAGCATTATGTCAATGACACAAGGTGAGAAGTTAAGCCTTATCAGGGAATCTGAGCGCCTTACAAAACGCCAACTTACTGATTTAACAGGGTTGAGTTATTCAACTTATGGCGGGTATGAACGTGACACGACCAAAATGACCCTTGAGTCGGCTATCAAGCTCTTTGGACATCCGCGATTTAATAAATATCAAGACTGGTTTATGTATGACCGGATCGACCCAAGCCGGGGGCAGATTGCACCGGCTCTCGCACACTCTGGGCAAGAAACAACGCAATCAGACCACTCCGGCAAACAGACTGGTTAACTCTATATAAACATTACATTTTCACTATTTGTTACCAGGATAGTGATCTAACCGTTGGAGGGCTTCACTATGTCAGTTAAGAAGCTCGAAGATGGTCGCTATGAAGTGGATGTAAGGCCGCGCGGGCGCGATGGAAAACGCATTCGGCGGAAGTTTGACAGGAAAGCAGATGCGCACGCATTTGAGCGCAGTATCATTGCCAAGTTTCAGAATCATGATTACCTGAATAAACCGGCAGATAAGCGAAAGCTAAGCGAGTTTATTGCGCTTTGGTGGCAGTTAATCGGACGAAACAAAAACTATGCGAACCGCAGGTTGAGCGCGGTTAACTGTATTTGCCAGGATATGGGCGACCCTATGCTCTACCAGCTTGATGCACGTTGCATTATTGATTACCGGGCATACCGCCTGGAGCAGGGGATCAAGGCTTCAACAATAAATCATGACCTTTTCGCCTTGAGCGGGATTTTCAAGTCAATGGCGGAGATCGACGAGTTCCACGGGGAAAATCCCGTGACTTCGGTAGCCGCTTTGAAAGAGCCCAAGACCGAAATGTCATACCTGACCCAGACCGAAGTTGATCGGCTCTTGTCGCTATGTTCCGGTGATTACTACCGCATTGCGATTTTACTGCTGGCTACCGGTGCGCGATGGGGGGAGGCATACAATCTGAAAGCGGAAAATATTGTTGGTAACAGGGTCATGTTCACCCTGACCAAAAACGGTGAAAGGCGCGTTGTTCCGATATCGGATGATATCGCCAGGATTATTAAACACAGGGAATCAGGGCGACTTTTCCGGGTGAGCTACAAGACGTTCCGATTGAGGATGAAAGAAGCAAAACCCAACTTGCCAGATGGACAGGCGGCCCATGCTTTGCGGCACACGTTCGCAACGCACTTCATGATGAAGGGTGGCAACATCATTGCTTTGCAGCGGATATTGGGCCATGCGGATATTTCTCAAACGATGGTTTACGCTCACTTCGCACCAGATTATTTACTGGATGCTGTGAGCTATAATCCTCTCAGCGGAATGTCCACATTGTGTCCACACTCTGGAGGCAAAGCGGGGGATTTGCGGGTTAATTAAGTCTGTAAAATACTGATTCGGCGCAGTGCCTTACGGGGCTGCGCCTATCAGAATCCCACCATCAAGGGGAAGGTCAAGGGGGAAATGTGAATATCAGTGATGTTGCGAAAAAAACCGGATTGACCAGCAAAGCGATCCGTTTTTATGAAGAGAAGGGGCTGGTGACACCGCCGCTGCGCAGTGAAAATGGCTACCGCAGTTATACGCAACTGCATCTTGATGAACTGACGCTACTGCGCCAGGCGCGGCAGGTGGGATTTAACCTTGAAGAGTGCGGCGAGCTGGTCACCTTATTTAACGATCCGGCGCGCCATAGCGCAGACGTGAAAAAACGTACGCTGGAGAAAGTGGCTGAGATCGAACGCCACATTACCGAGTTACAGGCGATGCGTCAGCAGCTTCTGGCGCTGGCGGAATCCTGTCCGGGGGATGACAGCGCCGACTGCCCGATTATCGATAATCTGTCCGGCTGCTGTCATCGTAAGGCTCATGCCTGACAGGCTTTAACCCGCAGGGTTATCCCTTCCACCGCAATGACCTCAACCTGCGTGCCGGCGCTGAGGTCATCGTCGGCCACCACGGGCCATGAACTGTCGCCCACGCGCATATGTCCGCGCCCGTTAACCAGCGCCGTGTCGAGCGTAAAACGTTTGCCGACAATCTGCTGCCCGCGCTGATTGAGGTGGGCGTCGAGCGGTTTCTGCTCTGTCACCTGGCGGTTAAGCCAGCGCCACCACAGCCAGGCGGCCAACAGCGTCAGCACGGCAAATAACGCCCCCTGCCACGCCCAGTCCAGGGGCAGTAGCCAGACCACTAACCCGGTAATGACAGCAGCAACACCGCTCCAGAGCAGGTAACCGTTGCCGCCAAGCATCTCCGCGGCCAGCAATAAGCCACCGAGGCTTAGCCAGAATGCATGAGGATGTGCGACGATTAGCTCAATCATTTTTTGCGCTCGTTTCCGCTGTCTTTGATAAGTTCAGTGATCCCGGCGATGGAGCCCATCAGGCTGCTGGCATCCAGCGGCATCATCACCACTTTGCTGTTGTTCGCGGAGCCAATCTCTTTCAGCGCGTCAGTGTATTTTTGCGCAACGAAGTAGTTCACCGCCTGGATATCACCCGCCGCAATTGCTTCAGAGACCATCTGGGTGGCGCGGGCTTCCGCTTCTGCAGAACGTTCACGGGCTTCCGCCTGTAAGAAGGCAGACTGGCGTTCACCTTCCGCTTTCAGGATCTGCGACTGTTTTTCCCCTTCGGCTTTCAGGATCTCTGCCTGACGTACCCCTTCAGCTTCCAGAATGTAGGCGCGTTTGGTCCGTTCCGCTTTCATCTGCGCGTTCATGGAGGCGATCAGCTCTGCCGGTGGGCGCACGTCACGGATCTCAATACGGGTAACTTTGATCCCCCACGGGTTGGTGGCCTCGTCGACAATGTGCAGCAGGCGGGTGTTAATGCTGTCGCGCTGAGAGAGCATCTCGTCCAGCTCCATTGAACCGAGCACGGTACGAATGTTGGTCATCGTCAGATTTACGATAGCCAGCTCCAGATTGCTGACTTCATAGGCCGCTTTTGGGGCATCAATAACCTGTATAAAACAGACCGCATCAATGGTGACGTTGGCGTTATCCTTGGAGATCACTTCCTGGGAAGGAATATCCAGCACCTGTTCCATCATATTGATTTTACGTCCAATCCTGTCCATGAAAGGGACAATCAGGCTTAAACCCGGCTGGAGCGTGTTGGTGTAGCGGCCAAAGCGTTCAACGGTCCACTGATACCCTTGTGGGACAATTTTGACGCCAGCGCCGACAATAACCAGCGCAACGAAAATAAGGACAGGTATAACGATAAGCATAAAAACCTCCTGTTTTGCATGCTGTGACGAAGGGAACTGCGTGTGTGTTATAAGTCAGTATATCGGCTATCGGACTGAAATTCGCCCCTGTAAAGAAGGGGGCGCGACGAATACCGGTAAAACCTTTACTCCAGCCATCGACACACCCTATTCGCGCTGCGTTCGTGAAAGGATTATTCTACGCGTGGTTGCAATAAAGGTGGTTACAGGATGCATGATGAACAATAAAAATACGCTCTTGCAGGTCAGGGATGTCGGTTTTCGTGTGGCAAGTACCACGATCCTTCAGCATGTCGATTTTTGTCTTTCCCCGGGTGAGTTCAAACTGATAACAGGGCCGTCAGGCTGTGGTAAAAGCACGTTATTAAAGATTGTCGCTTCACTGCTCAGCCCCACTGAAGGCGCTATTCTGTTTGAAGGGCACGATATCGCGACACTGTCGCCAGAAAGCTATCGCCAGCAGGTCTCTTACTGCGTGCAAACCCCTTCGCTGTTTGGGGACACGGTTTATGACAACCTGGTCTTTCCGTGGCAAATCCGTCATAAAACGCCGGAGCCAGAAAAATTTATCGCCGATCTGGCCCGCTTTGGCCTGTCGAAAGAGACGCTGACTAAATCCATCAATGAATTATCGGGCGGCGAAAAGCAGCGTGTTTCGCTGATTCGCAATCTGCAGTTTTTGCCGAAGATATTGTTACTGGACGAGATCACCAGCGCGCTGGATGAGGTGAACAAACGCAACGTTAACGAGATTATTCATCGTTACGCAAGCGAGCAGAATATTGCCGTGCTGTGGGTTACGCACGATTCAAACGAAATTACCCATGCGGATGACGTCATTACGCTAGAGCCGCAGGGCGGGAAAATGCAGGAGGCAAACCGTGGGTGAGCATAATATTACGAATACGTCGCTGGCGTTTTCGATGGTGCTGGTACTGATCGCTATTGTGGTGAGCTACCGGGAAAAGCTGGGCCTGGAGAAAGATATTATCTGGAGTATCTGCCGCGCGGTTATCCAGCTCATTATTGTCGGCTTTGTGCTGAAGTATATTTTTAACGTCAACCACGCGGTGCTGACGCTCCTGATGGTGCTGTTTATCTGCTTTAACGCGGCGTGGAACGCGCAGAAACGCAGTAAGTATATCGATAAGGCGTTTGTCTCATCGTTTATCGCCATTACAACCGGGACGGCGCTGACGCTGGCGGTGCTGGTGGTGTCCGGCTCAATCGAGTTTACGCCGATGCAGGTTATCCCTATTTCCGGGATGATTGCGGGGAACGCTATGGTGGCTGTAGGACTGTGTTACAACAACCTCGGCCAGCGATTTAGCAGTGAACAACAGAAGCTGCAGGAGAAATTAAGTCTGGGGGCGACACCGAAAATGGCCTCGGCGGTACTGATCCGCGACAGCATCCGCTCGTCGCTGATCCCAACGGTGGATTCCGCAAAAACGGTTGGGCTGGTTAGCCTGCCGGGAATGATGTCCGGGCTGATTTTTGCCGGTATCGATCCGGTCAAAGCCATTAAATATCAAATCATGGTGACCTTTATGCTGCTCTCTACGGCCAGCCTGTCGACCATCATTGCCTGCTATTTAACCTATCGGAAGTTCTACAACGCGCGCCATCAGCTGGTTGTGACGCAGTTGAAAAAGGCGGGGTGACCGCCTCTTTTGCAGGCCCGGTGAGCGCTAGCAGCACCGGGCCAGTTCATCAGTAGAGCAGGGCGTACAGCTGACGGCGGTACGTCGACGCCAGCGCATCGCCGGTGCCCAGCGCGGCCAGGATCTCCTGGAACATTTTCCGCGCCTGACCGTCGGCGGCACCCAGATCGTTTTGCAGATGGCTGAACAGCAGTGCCAGCGCTTCTTCGTTACGTCCCACCTGATGCAGCTGCAGCGCCAGCTGGCTTGCCAGCGCGGCATCGGTCGGGTTATCGGCAACCTGCTGTTGAAGCTGCTGGATCTCCGGCGTATCCGCCGCCTGTTTCAGCAGATCGATCTGCGCGACCAGACCCTGATAACGGGTATCCTGATCCTGCAGTGGAATGGTCTTCAGCACAGCTTCCGCATCGTCGGAACGGTGCAGGGCAATCTGCGTTTCCGCAAGGAGCAGGCCAATCTGGCTGTCCTGTTTCGACAGCTGCCACGCCTCTTTGAGCAGCGGCAGCGCTTCGTCGTATTTGCCTTCCTGCATCAGTCCCATGGCTTCCTGCGCCTTCAGCTCTTCCTCGCGCGGCAGGACTTTATCCAGCAGGGCACGGATCGCTTCTTCAGGCTGTGGCCCCTGGAAGCCATCAACAGGTTGACCATTCTGGAACAGATAGACGGTAGGAATCGCGCGCAGGCCAAACTGAGACGCCACCATAGGCTCAGCGTCACAATCCAGCTTGGCGAGAATGAACTGGCCATTGTATTGCGCGGCAAGGCTTTCGAGTACCGGCGTCAGCTGCAGACAGTGTTGACTACGCTCAGACCAGAAGTAGAACAGCACCGGTTTGGTCATGGACTGTTCGAGGGTCTGTTGCAGGTTTGCTTCAGTAATATTGACGATATTCTGTACGGACATGCGGCCTTCTCTTTTATCGGTTTGTTATTTACATGGGGGTTAGCGACGACGCTTCAACTCAACCGTGTAAAATTTTGTCCATCATCCGGCCCGGCAGCAGGCGTTTTAACCAGCCTACCGCATGGGTTACCAGCGTCACCGGATAGCGCATTTTTGGGTTTTCGCTCTCAAAAGCATGGCGCACTTTAGCGACGACTGCTTCCGGCCCGAGCGTAAAGCGTGCGGCGATACCGGGGTTTTCGACCGGTTTATCCGCCTGGGTCTGGTTAACGTTTTCCGTAAAGCGGGTGCGGATAGGGCCCGGCTCGATCAGGCTGACCTTAATGCCGCTGTGACGCAACTCCATGCGCAGGGCATCGGACCAGGCCTCCAGCGCATATTTGCTGGCGGCATAGGCCCCGCGGCCCGGGGTTGAAATCAGCCCCATCACAGAGGAGGTCATCACAATGCGTCCTTCACCGTGCGGCAGCATGGCGGGGAGCAGGCGCATGGTGAGCTGATGGACGCCAAAGAAATTGGTGGAAAACTGTTTTTCCAGCTGTTCGCGGGTGAGCGTGTCCAGGGGACCATACACGCCGTAGCCGGCATTGTTAAAAAGGCCGTACAGACGGTTGTCGGTCAGGGTCAGCACCTCATCGGCAGCGCGTTCCACGCTTTCCGGTGAGTCTAAATCCAGTAACACACCGGTAAAGCCCAGCCCGTTCATGCGTTCGACGTCGTCGGGTTTACGGCAGGCCGCCAGTACCCAATATCCCTGACGCTTCAACTCGAGTGCACTTTCAAGACCGATTCCGCTGGAACATCCTGTAATTAAGACCGATTTTTGCATAACTTTACCTGTCAGGATCTCCGCTGAATTAGGAGTCATGTTTAACTAAAGGGGCCAGCCGTTTTGCCATCCAGTCGGCAATAAACGGCTGCGCATCGCGATTGGGGTGGATCCCATCGTCTTGCATCCACTGGGGTTTGAGATAGACCTCTTCCATAAAAAATGGCAGCAGCGGAATATCAAACTCGTTGGCAAGCTTTGGGTAGATCGCGCTAAAGGCTTCATTATACCGACGTCCATAGTTGGCGGGCAGGCGAATTTGCATCAGCAGCGGTTGCGCATTCGCGGCCTTAATATCCTTAAGGATCGTGCGCAGGGTCTGTTCCGTTTGCTGAGGCTGGAAACCACGCAAGCCATCATTACCGCCCAGCTCAACCAGCACCCATCGCGGTTGATGCTGTTTGAGCAAGGCTGGCAGGCGCGACAAGCCTTGCTGCGAGGTATCACCGCTGATGCTGCCATTAATAACCGTTGTCTTACTCTGCCATTTGTCATTGAGCAGAGCTGGCCAGGCCGCGTTGGCCGCCATGCGATAGCCTGCACTCAGGCTGTCACCGAGAACCAGTAACGTGTCCGCTGCCGCCGCGCGGAAGGTCATCAGGATTAAAAACAGGAAGGGCAAATGCCAGCGGAAAACATTGTTGAAGTTCATCGTCTTAAGAAGTCCGTCGGTCAGGGGGAACACGAGCTTTCCATCCTCACCGGAGTTGAACTCGTTGTCAAACGCGCCGAAACCATTGCGCTGATTGGCGAGTCCGGTTCCGGGAAGTCCACGCTGCTGGCCATTTTAGCCGGTCTGGACGACGGCAGCAGTGGAGAGGTCAACCTGGTCGGGCAACCGCTGCATCAGCTTGATGAAGAGGCGCGTGCCGCGCTCCGCGCACGTCATATCGGGTTTGTCTTTCAGTCCTTCATGCTGATCCCGACGCTCAATGCGCTGGAAAACGTTGAACTGCCGGCACTGCTGCGCGGCGGTAACAGCCGTGAAAGTCGCGCCCACGCGAAGGCATTGCTGGAGCAGCTTGGGCTTGGCAAACGCCTCGACCATCTTCCGGCGCAGCTTTCCGGCGGGGAGCAACAGCGTGTGGCCCTGGCCCGGGCGTTTAACGGCCGCCCGGACGTGCTGTTTGCGGATGAGCCTACCGGAAACCTCGACCGAAAGACCGGGGATAAAATTGCCGACCTGCTCTTTTCGCTCAACCGCGAACACGGGACCACGCTGATTCTGGTGACCCACGATCCGCAACTGGCTGCCCGCTGCGACCGTCGCCTGCGGCTGGTTAACGGTGAACTGCAGGAGGAAGCATGATTGCCCGCTGGTTCTGGCGCGAATGGCGCTCGCCCACGCTGTTGATTGTCTGGATGGCGTTAAGCCTGGCGGTAGCCTGCGTGCTGGCGTTGGGCAGCGTCAGCGATCGCATGGAGAAAGGGTTAAGCCAGCAAAGCCGCGAGTTTATGGCCGGAGACAGGGCGCTGCAAAGCTCGCGTCCCGTCCCGCCTGGCTGGCTTGACGAGGCGCGTAAGCGTGGGCTGAAGGTGGGGGAACAGCTGAGCTTTCAGACCATGACCTTTGCCGGCGATACGCCGCAGCTGGCGAGCGTCAAAGCCGTCGACGACCTTTACCCGCTGTACGGTGAACTGCAGACCAGCCCGCCTGGCTTAAAGCCGAAACCGGGCACGGTGCTGCTGGCGCCACGTTTAATGGCGCTGCTGAACCTGAAAACGGGTGACAGCATCGACGTGGGTGACGCCACGCTCCGCATCGCCGGGGAAGTGGTTCAGGAACCTGACTCCGGCTTTAACCCGTTCCAGCTTGCCCCGCGCTTGCTGATGAATACCGCTGATGTGGCAAATACCCATGCCGTGCAGCCGGGAAGCCGCGTCACCTGGCGCTATAAGTTTGCGGGAACGCCCGCCCAGCTTGACGCGTATGAAAAATGGCTTCTGCCGCAGTTAAAACCGGAGCACCGCTGGTACGGACTGGAGCAGGACGAAGGGGCGCTTGGTAAATCTCTCGAACGTTCTCAGCAGTTCCTGCTGCTTTCAGCGCTGTTAACTCTGCTGCTGGCCGTGGCGGCGGTGGCGGTGGCCATGGGGCACTACTGCCGCAGCCGATACGATCTGGTGGCGATCCTCAAAACCCTCGGCGCGGGCAGCGCCCAGCTGCGTAAGCTGATTGTCGGCCAGTGGCTGATGCTGCTGGTGTTGTCAGCACTCACCGGTGGGGCGATGGGGCTGCTGTTTGAAAAGCTGCTGATGGTCATGCTGAAACCGGTACTGCCTGCCGCACTTCCACCGGCCAGCCTTTGGCCGTGGCTGTGGGCGATTGGCGCGATGATGGTGATCTCGGTGCTGGTGGGGCTTCGCCCGTACCGGCTGTTGCTCGCGACGCAGCCGCTGCGCGTGCTGCGCCGTGACGTGGTGGCCAACGTCTGGCCGCTGAAGTTCTATCTTCCTGTCATTGTTGCGGTGTCGGTTGGGTTGTTGGCCTGGCTGATGGGCGGCAGCACGCTGCTGTGGGCCGTACTGGCCGGGGCGGTGGTGCTGGCGCTGCTGTGTGGTGTGGTCGGCTGGGTGCTCCTTAATGTGCTTAAAAAGCTGACGGTGAAGTCGCTTCCCGTGCGGCTGGCGGTGAACCGTCTGCTGCACCAGCCCTGGTCTACGCTGAGTCAGCTGTCTGCCTTTTCGCTGTCGTTTATGCTGCTGGCACTGCTGCTGGTGCTGCGCGGCGATCTGCTGGATCGCTGGCAACAGCAGCTTCCGCCGGAAAGCCCGAACTATTTCCTGATCAATATCGCCCCTGAGCAGGTGACACCGCTGAAGACGTTCCTGGCGGAACACCAGATTGTGCCGGAGTCGTTCTACCCCATCGTCCGCGCGCGTCTGACGCAGATCAACGGCCAGTCCACGGAGAGAAACAAGGATGAATCGCTTAACCGCGAACTGAACCTGACCTGGCAGGAGAAACGTCCAGATCACAACCCGATTACCGCCGGCAGCTGGCCGCCGAAAGCGGGTGAAGTGTCGATGGAAGAGGGGTTGGCGACGCGCCTGAACGTCAGGTTGGGCGACAGCGTGACCTTTACCGGCGATACCCAGGACTTTAGCGCTAAGGTCACCAGCCTGCGTAAGGTGGACTGGGAAAGCCTGCGGCCGAACTTCTTCTTTATTTTCCCCGCAGGCGCACTGGACGGGCAGCCGCAAAGCTGGCTCACCAGTTTCCGCTGGGAAAACGGCAACGGTATGCTGACCCGGCTGAACCGCGAATTTCCGACGGTCAGCCTGCTGGATATTGGCGCGATCCTTAAACAGGTCGGGCAGGTGCTGGAGCAGGTCAGCCGGGCACTGGAGGTTATGGTGGTGCTGGTGACGATCTGCGGCGTACTGTTGCTGCTGGCCCAGGTGCAGGTCGGGATGCGGCAGCGTCATCAGGAGCTGGTGGTCTATCGCACGCTCGGGGCGAGTAAGCGACTGCTGCGCACCACGCTGTGGAGCGAGTTTGCCCTGCTGGGGCTGGTCTCGGGTCTGGTGGCGGCGATGGGTGCTGAGACGGCGTTAGCCGTGCTGCAGACCCGCGTCTTCGATTTCCCGTGGGAGCCTGACTGGCGACTGTGGTTCACGCTGCCGGTCTGCGGTGCGGTGCTGCTGTCGCTGTGCGGCGGCTGGCTCGGCACGCGATTGCTAAAAGGCAAAGCGCTGTTCCGTCAGTTTGCCAGTTAGTTCAAATCCGTGATAATTACGCACCGGTTTATCTGCTGGTGCGTAATAATTTAGCAGCACAAATCGGTAATACCCATGCGTTTAGTAGCACAAAACATTAAAAACCCGCGCACACAGCAAGATTATTTCCAGTTAATATTCACCTGCTAAATATTTAGCAGCGTGTCTATAAAGGAAAAATAATGACTATAAAAAAATCAGCGCTGGCAGTAACAATTGGCGCAGCAGTGGCATTGACCTCCTTCGCATCTCAGGCGGAAATCACGGTTCTTAAACAAGACCCTCAGGCAGGTAACCCGCTGAGCCGTCTTAACTTTACCGTTGGCGGCAGTATTCGTCCTCAGTTCAACATGATGACGGGCGACGGCGATAAAGGCTCCTACAAACGTAATGGCTTCGACGGCGGCACCCGTTTCCGTTTCGCAGCAGATTACTATCTGTTTGATGACATCAGCTGGATCAGCTACTACGAGCTGGGTGTGAACATTCCGGCGCTGTTCAACTGGGATAACCACTACGCTGAAGGTGCTAACGACACCTCTCGCCGTATGCTTTACACCGGTCTGAAGAGCGACACCTGGGGTACGCTGACCTTCGGTCAACAGAACAGCGTTTACTATGATGTGGTTGGCGTGAAAACCGATATCTGGGACTACGACATGATTGGTCAGGCTCCAGGTAACGGGATCAACGGTGACTACGACGGCTCTTATCGTTCACGCAAAATGCTGAAATATAAGAAAACCGTAGGTGATGCGGATATTTATGCATCCTACCTGTTTGAAGACAGCGAATACCTGCCGGGCAATGGCCTGCGTTACAAACGTAAAGGCGGCGGTTCACTGGGTCTGGATTACCACCTGACCACCGATCTGACCTGGGGCGCAGCGTGGAACTACACCCGCGCGGACATGCGTAACCCGGACAACGGCGACAGCAAATCTTACGACCAGAATATCCTCGGTACCGCGCTGAGCTGGACGCCGGATAACTGGACCTTCTCGGCTGGCGGCGGCTGGTACCAGAACTTCCTGACCACCAAAAAAGTGTCTACTGACAACTACTTTGCCGGTGATGCATGGGGTATTGAATACTTCGCAGGGTACAAATTCCCAATCGATCAGTATGCGGTGAAATCCATCCAGCCTTACTTCATGGGTGACCGTATTGAGTACGTGAATGGTCGTAACTACCAGCGTATCGATAACGGCGTGGGTGTTAGCGTCCAGCTGGACTACGGTTTCCGTGTTGATTACGAACACGTGTTCACCTCCAGCACGGATAACCTGGGCGACATGAACCTGGTGCGTCTGCGTTACGACTTCTAAGTTCAGTCCGCAGGGGAGTCACCCCGATATGAAAACGGCAACCCTGGGTTGCCGTTTTTTTTGCGCGTGATTCAGCGATTGAGCCAGTCAGCCACGTCCTCAAACGTTCCGCGAAACACAATCTTCTCCGCTTTTTTTGCCAGCTGCCAGGTGTACATCGGGTCGTAATAGTCGTTCAGCAGCGGGGCAAGCCAGCGCAAATGCGCGTCGGTGCTGCCAGAACGTTGTTGCTCCTGCAGGGCGGAATCCAGCAGCGCCGTAAAGTCTGCAAAGCGTTGCAGCCCCAGACGGCGGCGAATGGCAAACAGGCCGTGGTGCAGGTATTCGCTGTACGCTTTCCAGCCCGCCTCTTCGCCAAAGGCAGCAGAAAAATCCGCCCACATATGGTCGAAATACTCTTCACGCAGGCGTTCAAGACGGACATCAAACGGGTCTTCTACCACCACAACAGGCGCCTGAACCATGCGGTCTCGCAGGCATTCCGGCAGGTGGTTTGAGCCAATCATCCGCCCTTCATCCTCCAGCACCCAGCGTGCGGCCTCTTTTTTCAACAGCACGACGGCGAGCTGGTTTTCGAAACTCGCCTGCGAAAGCTGTGGTGTAAGCGTGCGGCCAAACGACGAGCCGCGATGGTGTGCCAGCCCTTCCAGATCCACGCCCTGCGCGTGCTGTTCCACCAGCAACGTTTTGCCGCTCCCGGTACAGCCGCCGATCAGCACCATCGGTTTTTGCACCTGCTCAGCGGTTACCTCAATCGCGGTCTGACGCAGCGCTTTATAGCCGCCTGCGATCAGCGGGTAATCTACGCCGCGCGCTTTCAACCAGGCCTGAGTGATATGCGAGCGTTGACCGCCACGCGCGCAGCAGAGGTAGCCGGTGGGGTGGGAGAGACAGGCTTCGCGCCAGGCGTTAATGCGCATCTCACGGGTATTGCCTGCGACCAGGCTATGGCCGAGAGCAAGCGCAGCGTCCGGCCCCTGGCGTTTATAGCAGGTACCGACGGCGGCGCGTTCATCATCGTTCATCAGAGGCAGGTTGATTGCCGCAGGCATCGCGCCCTGGGCGAATTCGATCGGCGCGCGAACGTCGATTAAAGGGGTATCGGATGCGAGGATCGCGCGATAGTCCGTTCCATCGTTCATGGTTTTTCCAGAAGAAAACTAAGCTGCAATGGGCGGGGATTGTACGCCGGGGAGGGGTAAGGTCAACTCCCCGGCAGAGGAGTATTACTTAAGCTTTGATTGCGCCCAGATAATTCCGCTCGCGTATTCCGGCGGCAGGAGAGGAATAATCGCTTCCAGTGTGGCGCTCAGACGATCGGTGTCGGTATCGTTCAGGTTCAGGTGACCGACTTTACGACCCGGACGCACCTCTTTGTCATACCAGTGCAGATGCACCAGCGGCAGCTTGAGCCAGTCGTAGTTCAGATCGGTACCGATCAGGTTGATCATCACCGACGGGCTGTTCACCACCGGCTGCGGCAGCGGCAGGTCAGTGATGGCGCGCAGGTGCAGCTCGAACTGGCTGATGGACGCCCCGTTTTGGGTCCAGTGACCGCTGTTGTGAACGCGCGGTGCCAGTTCGTTAATCAGCAGACCGGACGGCGTGACAAAACACTCCATCGCCATGACGCCGACGTAACCGAGTTCGTGCATGATGGCAGAGAGCATCTCTTCTGCCTGCGCCTGCTGTTCAGCACTGGCCTGCGGGAATGCAACGCTGGTACGCAGGATCCCGTCCTGATGCAGGTTATGCGTCAGCGGATAAAAAACGGTATGGCCGTCCTGCCCGCGAGCGCCCACCAGCGAGACTTCACCGCTGAAGTTAATGCCCTGCTCAACGATGCACTCCCCGTAGCAATCGTCCGGCAGCTCGTGAGTGTCATCGGCGCGCAGACGCCACTGTCCACGACCGTCGTACCCGCCGACGCGACGCTTCACAATTGCCAGCTCGCCCAGCATTGCAAATATATCCTTCCACTCGCTTTTATCGGACAACAGCTGCCACGGCGCAGTCGGCAGCCCGAGCTTATCGAACAGCTGCTTTTGCGTCAGACGGTCAGCAATAATGGGAAAGACGTCGCGGTTAACGAAGGCATTGTGACGCGCCAACTCGCGCGTCAGGGCCGTTTGTGGCCAGCGTTCAATCTCCGCGGTGATCACACTCTGGTGAAACGGCACGGCTTCCGGTTCGTCATCCAGCCCGACGGGCCAGACGGCAATACCCAGCGGCTCGCCGGCCTGACGCAGCATACGGCCTAACTGACCATTACCGAGGACGCATACCTGCTTCATGCCGCACCCCGCGGGTCCGGATTGTCCAGCACCTCGTCGGTCTGAGCTTTACGCCAGTCCGCCAGACGCTGATGTAACGCTTTATCGTGAGTCGCCAGGATCTGCGCGGCGAGCAGGGCAGCGTTGGCAGCGCCCGCTTTACCAATGGCCAGCGTGCCGACCGGAATGCCACGCGGCATCTGAACGATGGAATAGAGGCTATCGACACCACTTAACGCAGCGCTTTGCACCGGAACACCCAGAACCGGTACCAGCGTTTTGGCGGCAATCATGCCTGGCAGATGTGCTGCGCCGCCCGCACCGGCAATGATCACCTCATAACCCTTCTCTTCGGCGCTTTCGGCGAAGCTGAACAGTTTGTCCGGTGTACGGTGTGCGGAGACCACTTCAACGTGGTGCGGAACATTCAGGATTTCAAAGATTTCGGCGGTGAACTGCATGGTAGCCCAGTCGCTTTTGGACCCCATCACGATGGCGACACGCGCCGGATTATTGCGGGAAGACATGCGTCTTAAAACTCCTGTGGTGCGAAACACACTGCTTTCGAGGGCACAGAGAATAGCATGTAATAGGGGCAAGGAAAACGGTTGCGCGGTTAAAAACTGAGCCGTTGTGGCCCTCAGGAGATAACAAAACAGACCGCATTCTGGCGGTCTGTTTTATGAGGCATCGATGTGCTTTGATGTGCTTTTGACGGACGGCACGGTCAGCCGACGTCTTATTTAGTCAGTTCTGCCGTCATGTGAACGCGGTTGTTAAACTGAGCGCTGGTGATTTTGTAAGACGCGCCCTGTTCAGCAGCCTGAGCGGCAATTTTCGCTTCTGCGCGGTCAAGGGTAGAGGCCGTGGCGCTGACGCTCTGAGCAAAAGAACCGAAAGAGATCAGAGAGAGTGCGGCAACAGCAACGAAAGTTTTGATGGATTTCATGGTCGTATTCCTTAAATTTTTTATCTGGGATAGGGCGTGTTGCCCTGATGTGATAAATAATAGGCCGACCACGGGCTGATTAAAATCGAAACAATTTGCCGATATTGTTCAAAAAAATAGAATGATTTTTTGGCGGGTTAAAACGGGAAAGCGATCAGTTCCACACCGTCAGGCGTGACGCTGACCATAGAACCTTCGCTGTGCCAGGCCCCCAGGACGACGCGGTGGGCCGCTTCGCCGTTGGCGGTAAGGGCATGCACATCGGGACGATGAGTATGACCGTGGATCAACCACTGAACGCGGTGTTTTTCCATGACCCTGACTACCGCCTGGGGATTAACGTCCATAATGGCCATGGATTTGCCGCTGTTGGCGGCCTTACTGTCGGCACGCATTCTGGCTGCGATCCGCTTACGGATAAACAGCGGCAGAGCCAGGAATAGTTTTTGGATACACGGGGTATGAACCTTAGCGCGAAACGCCTGATAGCCGGTGTCGTCAGTGCAGAGTGTGTCACCGTGCATGATTAACACCTTTCGGCCATAAAGGTCGAGTACCTGCTCTTCCGGCAGCAGCGTCATGCCGCTGTCGCGGGCGTAGCGCTTGCCGAGCAGGAAATCACGATTGCCGTGGATAAAGAAGCAGGGGACGCCGGAATCGACCAGCGCTTTAATGGCAGCCGCCATCTCACGGTGCAGCGGGTTGGGATCGTCGTCGCCAATCCAGGCTTCAAACAGGTCACCCAGAATGTAAAGTGCATCGGCACTTTTCGCTTCACCGCGTAAAAAACGCAGAAAACCGGCGGTGATCGCCGGTTCTTCTGTTTGCAGGTGCAAATCTGCAATAAAGAGTGTCGCCACGAATTACTCGCTGACGGTCACGCTGTTAATCACGACGTCTTCTTTTGGAACGTCCTGATGCATGCCGCTGCGGCCGGTCGCCACGGCTTTGATTTTGTCAACTACGTCCATACCTTCAACCACTTCTGCGAAGACGCAGTAGCCCCAACCCTGCAGGCTTTCGCCGGAGAAGTTCAGGAAGTCGTTGTCAGCAACGTTGATGAAGAACTGGGCTGTTGCAGAGTGAGGAGCCTGCGTACGCGCCATCGCCAGCGTACCACGGGTGTTTTTCAGACCGTTGTTCGCTTCGTTTTTGATCGCTTCTTTCGTCGCTTTCTGGTTCATGCCAGGTTCGAAACCGCCGCCCTGGATCATAAAGCCGTTGATCACGCGGTGGAAAATAGTGTTGTTGTAGAAACCTTCGCGGCAGTAGTCCAGGAAGTTTTTAACTGTTTCAGGCGCTTTGTCATCAAAGGTTTTGATTACGATATCGCCATGATTAGTGTGGAAAGTAACCATTTTTGCATCCTGTTCCGTTATTGTGGTACGTCGACCCGCGTTTGGGTCATCTATAGGGGCTTGTTATAGCATAACCACAGGATGCGATCACCTTGCATTGTGTGCTGCTTCAGGTTTGAATTACAGGTAGAATAACCGGTTTTCAACCACACACGTGTTTACATGGAATCTTCGATGTTAAAAATCTTTAATACAATGACGCGCCAAAAAGAGGAATTTAAACCTATCCATGCCGGGGAAGTCGGCATGTACGTGTGCTGTCTCTTATACACATCTGA
>ENA-OZKH01000188-OZKH01000188.1-human-gut-metagenome-genome-assembly--contig:-NODE-188-length-26439-cov-9.681322_pt1 | contig 26439 bp, 42 predicted proteins | sample MGYA00244180_ERZ653758 | MGnify/ENA primary metagenome ERZ653758 (study PRJEB26926, sample SAMN06165252) | human gut metagenome | biome: ENVO:00009003; feature: ENVO:2100002; material: ENVO:00002003...
TCTTTCAGAGTCAACCCTGAAGTTCAGGATTTTTTCTCTTCAACCGACCGGGTTATCTGTGAAGTGATTCACATCTGCCGTGTCGATGGAGGCGCATTATAGGGATCCCAATTTTTAGCACAAGTACTTTTTGGATCTTTTTTTCCAACTGTCGATTTTCCGCGCTTTTCGCTGAAATCCCACCCAATATGCTTAAATATTGACGCTTTTTGCCTTGCCTCGATCCATTAATATGATCAAGTCTTCTATATAGTGCTCATCGTTCGAGGTAGATATGTCCGCAGTGTTACGTCCTTATAAAGATCTTCTCCCCCAAAAAGGCGATCGCGTGATGATCGATGCCAGCAGCGTGGTCATCGGCGATGTTCGAATAGCCGATGACGTCAGTATCTGGCCGCTCGTCGCCATTCGGGGGGATGTAAACCATGTGGCCATTGGCGCACGCACCAATATTCAGGACGGTAGCGTTCTGCACGTAACCCACAAATCCTCCTATAACCCCCAGGGCAATCCACTCATCATTGGAGAAGATGTCACCGTCGGCCATAAAGTGATGCTTCACGGCTGCACTATTGGTAATCGGGTTCTTGTTGGCATGGGGTCGATTTTGCTGGATGGCGTCATTGTAGAAGATGACGTGATGATTGGCGCAGGAAGCCTTGTTCCCCAGAACAAAAGACTGGAGAGCGGCTATCTCTATTTGGGAAGCCCGGTAAAACAGATCCGCCCCCTGAAGGAGGCAGAGATCGAAGGATTAAAATACTCGGCGAATAACTACGTTAAATGGAAGAATGACTATCTGAGTCAGGATACCCAGACCCAGCCCTGATCGTCTTCCTGCTGATCGCGGATTAAATCGCTGGCTTCCTCTTCAAGATCCCAGCGATTTTCACAAAACACCTCTAACGGGTCTGAACCACCAAAGCGACGCAACAGCGTTTCCCCACGAATGGCGCAGGTAAGTTGCATTCCATGCACCAGCACCGGGAAACAGACCGCCTGTTTACTCTCGTCCCAGCTTTCCCTGTCCGGAAAATGAATTGCCTGATTCACACCGTGAGCTCCCTTTTCAGCTTTTCAATGACCGGTTCGACCGAAGGCAATACACCGTGCCAGAGCAGCACCGCGTGTGCCGCCTGCCCCACCAGCATTCCCAGCCCATCGGCTACGTGTTTTCCGCCGTGCTGTTCACACCAGTTCAAAAAAGGTGTCTTCCCTTTCTGATAGAACATGTCGTAGAAGTAAATATGGGCACTTACCAGCGAAGCAGGGATCGCCGGCACGTCACCACCGATACCGCTGGAGGTGGCGTTGATGATCAGATCAAACTCACGATCGGCAAGTTCATCCAGGGCGACCGCGCTCACGCTGCCGGTATGTGCGAACAACGCAGCCAGCGCTTCTGCCCGCGAGAAGGTCCTGTTTGTAATGGTCACCGCGCAATCCAGTGACAGCAGAGGCAGCAATACTCCCCGCGACGCTCCGCCCGCACCAATCAGCAGAACCCTGAAACCAGGTTTAATAAACGAGAGCCTTTCCAGATCGCTCAGTAACCCAATTCCGTCAGTGTTATCTCCCAGCAGGCGTCCATCCTCAAGCCGTTTTAAGGTATTCACTGCACCCGCAAGGGAAGCACGCTCTGTGAGTTCATCCGCACGTTCGAAGGCTTCCTCTTTAAACGGTACCGTTACATTCGCACCTTTGCCACCCGCGTTGAAGAAACCCTCCAGCGCAGGAATAAATGCATCAACAGGTGCCAGCACGCGGCCATAGGGATGATTTATTTGCAGTTGCTCGGCAAACAGTTGATGGATTAACGGTGACTTGCTGTGCGCTATCGGATTACCAAAAACAGCATAGGTTTCCATTGGATTACCCCTGGCGAAAACGTTCGCCGGTCAAGGCGTCGCGGATTTCAGACGGATTGAGGCGCCCTCCCGTCTCACCGACGGCAACCGGGAAATCATTCCCAAACTGCGCCCTTACTTCGTCGGTTGTGCGGCAAGGTGGCTGCCCGGTCAGATTCGCGCTGGTTGAGACCAGTGGTTTTCCAAAGGCCAGGCAAAGTTCGACCACCAGCGGATGGTCCGTCACGCGCACGGCGAGGGAATCAAAGCGCCCGGTCAACCAGCGCGGCGTTGTCGGCTTCGCCGGGAAAACAAAGGTCACGGGGCCGGGCCATGCTGAGAAAATAGTCTCCCGCTGCTCCGGCGTTAGCATGGAATCATCGATATAAGGCTTAAGCTGCTCATAGTTAGCAGCGATTAAAATAAGCCCTTTTTCGACTGGCCTCTGTTTAAGTGTGAGCAGTCGGGCAACGGCCGTTTCGCTGTCAGGATCGCAACCGACCCCAAAAACAGCTTCAGTTGGATAGGCGATGACTTCTTCATTTTTCAGGACATCCACCGCATGAGCAATGGAGCCTGATGGCAGGTTATTCTTCACTGTTTTGATCCGCCGGAACCGGCTTTCCACATTGTTTACTGGCGCAGAAGCGTTTCAAACCTTGCGCCGTTTTTTTCTCTATAAGTAGCGGATAATTGCAATGAGAGCAGACACCCGCTACCGGTTTGAAATTGATAACAAACTGACATTCAGGATAGCGATCGCAGGAATGAAAGGTCTTACCAAAACGAGAACGGCGCTGCACCAGTTGTCCACGCTGGCATTGAGGACAGGCAATAGCCGTTTCATCGGGTTTATCAATTTGTTCTGTATGTTCACATTCAGGATAGTGGCTACAGCCAATAAACATGCCGAAACGCCCCTGACGTAGCGCTAACTCGCTGCCGCAAAGAGGGCAAAGCTGTCCCTCCAGAATTTTAACGATATGTCCATCCGCCTGGCTTTTCAGGGGACGGACATAATCACATTCCGGATAGTGGGAACAACCGAGAAACGGGCCGTGTTTCCCGGACCGAATAACAAGTTCAGCCCCGCACTGCGGGCAGGGCTCATTTTTATGCACCGTGAATAGTGCTGATTTGGCCATAACAACTCTTGGTGCTACACATTGAATTAATGCAGCATACCTTCATTCACTTCAAAGAGTAATTCTTCCATTTGCTGATAGGCATTTTCACAGCCTGGAATATTAAACAGAACCATCAGGATGACCCACTTGAGGTCTTCCAGTTCGAAGTCTGCCGTATCCAGCGCCATAACGCGCTCTATCACCATCTCTCTCGTTTCGAGGTTTAGCACCTGAATCTGCTCAAGGAATAAAATGAATCCCCGGCAGCTCGCGTCCAGCCTTTCACACTCTTCAGCTGTGTAGATGCGCACAGACAATGGGTCAGAAGCTAACTGCATCGGTTCGGCGAGGCCTTCCTGATAATCAGCCAGTTTTTCCAGCCACATCAACGCATTATAGATATCTTCCCGCTCAAACCCCGCATCGGTAAGATCCTGTGTCAATTTGTCCTGATCCACTCGCATTTCTGCTTCGTTATGGATGTAAGTCTCAAACAAATACATCAGTACGTCGAACATGGCTTGCCCTCCTTAATCGGACATAGCCGCCGGGTACAGCTGCGATCCATCCTGCTAACTCCAGTTCGAGTAGCTGTGCTACCGTAACTGGCACAGGTTGGCCGGCACGTTCAGCGACAACGTCAACAGGTGTTACCTCATCTCCTACGTTAGCCAGGAGCTTGGGAAATGGCAATGCCACCTTTCCCTGATCTGATGAATAATGTCGCTTTTCGGGATCTTCCTGCAGCCATTGCAATCCATATTGCAAATTTTCAAGAATGTCCCTGACTTCCGTTACCGGTGTTGCACCCTGCTTTATCAGCCAGTGCGGCCCTTCGCATCCCGGGTTACCAATTGGGCCGGGTAAGGCAAACACGTCTCGCCCCTGCTCAAGCGCGCACCGTGCGGTCACAAGCGAACCGCTGCGTACCGCTGCTTCAACCACGAACACCCCCTGACTTAGCCCGCTGATAATTCGATTACGCCGGGGAAAGTGTCCCGGCCGGGGCTGCGCTGATAGCGGAAACTCAGACACTATCGCGCCACCAGAATCGATAAGCCGCGCAGCCAGCGCCTGATGCCGACGAGGATAAATACTAAAGAGACCGTTACCCAGCACCGCAACGCTACGCCCTTTTGCCGATAGCGCAGCGTTGTGGGCGACACCGTCAATACCGCAGGCCAGCCCGCTGGTGATCGTTAAACCACTTTGAGAAAGCTGTTCACAGAGAATTTTTCCCCATCGCTCGCCGTACCATGACGGCGCACGGCTGCCAACAACCGCCAGTTGAACTGCATTCAGTACATTAGGGTTGCCTTTAACAAAGACTGCGCCTGGATAATCCGGGATCGTCCGGAGTAAGGGGGGATAAAGGGGGTGATCCGCCGTGATCAGATAGTTACCCGGCTGCTCAAGCCAGAGCAGGCTACTTTCCAGCTCACTTTCTCTGAGCGCAAAGAACCGTGCAGCCTGTTTGACAGACAGACCGGCGTCTCTGACAACAGGACCATCAATGGTTGTCTGGTTGTGCAATCGTGCTGCCGCTTCCAGCATCACATCGCCATAAAGAGAACCGGTGTGTATTAACCGTAGCCATAACTCAGTCGACGTCATCCTTTCCCCTGCCATAAGCGGCCTCCGCAATCATTGCGATTGGTCACTGATGCTGTCAATCGATGGGGGTTTTGTCTAGAATAGGAGATAATATTCTTATCAACTCCTGAACACGACTCTGGAAATTTATGGCAGTTTTGCAAGTGTTACATATTCCGGACGAGCGCCTTCGCATCGTCGCTGAACCGGTAAAAGAAGTGAATGCAGAAATTCAGCGTATCGTTGATGATATGTTCGATACCATGTACGCCGAAGAAGGTATTGGTCTTGCGGCCACTCAGGTCGACATTCACAAGCGTATTATCGTGATCGACGTATCTGAAAATCGCGATGGCCGCCTGGTGTTAATCAATCCTGAGCTGCTCGAGAAGAGTGGCGAAACAGGTATTGAGGAAGGTTGTCTGTCTATTCCGGAACAGCGTGCTTTAGTGCCGCGTGCCGAAAAAGTGAAAATTCGCGCCCTGGATCGTGACGGCAATCCGTTCGAACTGGAAGCTGACGACCTGCTGGCGATCTGTATTCAGCATGAGATGGATCATCTGGTCGGTAAACTGTTTATCGATTACCTCTCGCCGCTGAAGCAGCAACGAATTCGTCAGAAAGTAGAGAAACTGGATCGTTTGCGTTCTCGCGCATAACGTCCCCCCGGATACAAGGATCATCGTGTCTAAATCACTACGTATTATCTTCGCGGGAACCCCTGATTTTGCAGCGCGTCATCTTGACGCGCTGTTATCTTCTGGCCACCAGGTTGTTGGCGTGTTTACCCAACCGGATCGCCCGGCTGGCCGTGGTAAAAAACTGATGCCAGGTCCTGTTAAGGTGCTGGCAGAAGAGCATGGGTTACCTGTTTTCCAGCCAGCATCCTTGCGCCCTCAGGAAAACCAGCAGCTTGTCGCTGACCTGAATGCCGATGTAATGGTGGTGGTGGCTTACGGTTTAATTCTGCCAAAAGCTGTGCTTGATATGCCTCGCCTGGGTTGCATTAACGTGCATGGTTCTTTGCTTCCACGCTGGCGTGGGGCAGCACCTATTCAGCGCTCTTTATGGGCGGGTGATGCTGAAACGGGCGTCACAATCATGAAGATGGATGTAGGTTTAGACACCGGTGACATGCTTTATAAACTGGCCTGCCCCATTACGGCCGAGGATACCAGTGCCACCCTGTATGACAAGCTGGCAGAGCTTGGCCCGCAAGGGCTGATTGAAACCCTCCAGCAGATTGCGAATAATACGGCGAAACCTGAAGTTCAGGATGAAGCGCTGGTCACTTACGCTGAAAAATTGAGTAAAGAAGAAGCCCGGATTGACTGGTCTCTGTCAGCGGCTCAACTTGAACGCTGCATTCGCGCCTTTAATCCATGGCCGATGAGCTGGATGGTTATCGACGAGCAGCCGGTGAAAGTCTGGAAAGCCTCCCTTATTGACGGTCACACAACGGCTGAGCCCGGTACGATTATCGACGCCAGCAAGAACGGTATTCAGGTAGCTACCGCACAAGGGATCCTGAATCTGGAATCGCTACAACCTGCGGGTAAGAAGGCGATGAGTGCACAGGATTTGTTAAATTCTCGTCGCGAATGGTTTATCCCGGGCAATCGCCTTGCCTGACCTCATTTAATTTTAGCGCCCGGTGTTTCCGGGCATTTTTATTTTTACGGTTATGAAAAAACAAAATTTACGCAGTATGGCGGCTCAGGCCGTTGAGCAGGTTGTCGAGCAGGGCCAGTCATTGAGCAATATCCTGCCAGCTTTGCAGCAAAAAGTGTCCGACAAAGACAAAGCCCTGCTTCAGGAGCTCTGTTTTGGCGTCCTGCGCACGCTTTCTCAGCTCGAGTGGCTGGTTAATAAGCTGATGTCACGTCCAATGACCGGCAAGCAGCGCACCGTGCATTATTTGATTATGGTTGGCTTCTATCAGCTTCTTCACACGCGTATCCCGCCTCATGCCGCACTGGCTGAGACAGTGGAAGGTGCCGTTGTGATTAAACGTCCTATGCTGAAAGGGTTGATTAATGGCGTTCTGCGCCAGTTCCAGCGACAGCAGGAAGAGCTTCTGGCTGAGTTCGAGCAAAGTGAAGCACGTTATCTGCATCCTGACTGGCTCCTGAATCGCCTTAAAAAAGCCTGGCCAGAGCAGTGGCAGGCAATTGCCGACGCGAATAATCAGCGTCCGCCGATGTGGTTACGCATCAACCGTAATCACCATACGCGCGACGCCTGGCTGGCTTTACTGGAAGAGGCTGGAATGAGCGGCTTCACACATGAAGCATATCCTGACGCTGTGCGTTTAGCCTCTCCTGCTCCGGTACATGCTTTACCTGGTTTTGATGAAGGCTGGGTGACCGTACAAGATGCTTCCGCGCAGGGCTGCATGGCCTGGCTGGAACCTAAAAACGGCGAGCACATCCTCGATCTCTGTGCCGCGCCAGGCGGTAAGACGACGCATATTCTGGAAGTGGCCCCTCAGGCAAACGTCATGGCCGTGGATGTCGATGAGCAGCGTCTTTCACGCGTCTATGACAACCTTAAGCGCCTGGGAATGAAAGCGCAGGTTAAGCAAGGCGATGGCCGCAAACCCGCAGAATGGTGTGGTGAAACGCAATTCGATCGCATCTTGCTGGATGCTCCCTGCTCGGCAACTGGCGTTATTCGTCGCCACCCGGATATTAAGTGGTTGCGTCGCGATCGCGATATCAAGGAACTGACTCAACTGCAATCCGACATTCTTGATGCCATTTGGCCACACCTGAAGCCAGGAGGCACGCTGGTCTATGCGACCTGTTCGGTCCTTCCGGAAGAAAACAGTCAGCAGATTGCAGCCTTCCTTAAACGTACCCCGGATGCAGTGCTACACGACACCGGCACGCCTGAACGTCCAGGCCTGCAGAATCTGCCGGCCGCTGAAGAAGGTGATGGCTTCTTTTACGCTAAGCTAATCAAAGAGTGATGTTGAGAACAGGTCACGAGATATGAAGATAATCATTCTGGGTGCCGGACAGGTTGGTGGGACGCTGGCTGAAAACCTTGTTGGCGAAAATAATGACATCACGATTGTCGATACCAATGGCGATCGGCTGCGTGTTTTACAGGACAAATTTGACCTTCGCGTCGTGCAAGGTCATGGCTCGCACCCGCGTGTCCTGCGTGAAGCGGGCGCCGACGATGCTGACATGCTGGTTGCGGTGACCAGTTCTGACGAAACCAACATGGTGGCATGTCAGGTGGCCTATTCGCTGTTCAACACGCCGAACCGGATCGCGCGCATCCGCTCCCCGGACTATGTCCGGGATGCAGAGAAGCTGTTTAATTCCGAAGCGGTCCCTATCGACCATCTTATCGCCCCAGAACAGCTGGTTATCGACAATATCTACCGCCTGATCGAATATCCTGGTGCGCTGCAGGTGGTGAACTTCGCCGAAGGTAAAGTGAGCCTGGCGGTCGTTAAGGCCTATTACGGCGGTCCATTGATCGGTAATGCGCTCTCCACCATGCGTGAGCATATGCCGCATATTGATACCCGCGTTGCAGCCATTTTCCGCCACGACAGGCCAATTCGCCCACAGGGTTCAACCATAGTCGAGGCAGGTGATGAAGTCTTCTTCATCGCGGCATCTCAGCATATTCGCGCGGTAATGAGCGAACTGCAGCGTCTCGAAAAACCGTATAAACGCATTATGCTCGTTGGCGGTGGTAATATCGGCGCGGGACTGGCGCACCGGCTGGAAAAAGACTACAGCGTGAAGCTGATCGAGCGCGATCAACAGCGCGCGGCTGAGCTGGCTGAAAAGCTGCAAAACACCATCGTGTTTTATGGCGATGCCTCAGATCAAGAGCTGCTGGCAGAAGAGCATATTGATCAAGTTGATCTGTTTATTGCCGTCACTAACGACGACGAGGCGAACATTATGTCCGCCATGCTCGCCAAGCGTATGGGGGCAAAAAAGGTCATGGTGCTTATTCAACGCCGCGCCTACGTTGACCTCGTGCAGGGAAGCGTTATTGATATCGCGATATCACCACAGCAAGCAACCATTTCTGCCCTGCTGAGCCATGTTCGTAAGGCGGATATTGTTGGCGTATCCTCCCTTCGACGCGGTGTGGCTGAAGCCATTGAGGCCGTTGCTCATGGTGATGAAACCACATCACGCGTTGTGGGCCGCGCTATCGATGAAATTAAACTGCCACCGGGAACAATTATTGGTGCCGTGGTGCGTGGAAACGACGTGATGATTGCGAATGATAATTTACGTATCGAGCAAGGCGACCACGTCATTATGTTCCTTACCGATAAAAAGTTTATTACCGACGTCGAACGTTTATTCCAGCCAAGTCCATTCTTCCTGTAATCAATCAGGTGCTTATAAAAGAGCACCTGATTATTAACCCTCTTATTCCCATGCCTTTTATTTTTCATAACGATTAATTATCCCCAATGGAAATTAACTAATCATTTGTTAAACTTATAATCGTCAGTTGGCTCAAGGAGAAGAAAATGAGTTTAGTTAAAGAATTTCGCGAATTTGCGATGCGCGGGAATGTGGTGGATCTGGCAGTGGGTGTCATTATCGGTGCAGCGTTCGGTAAGATCGTTTCATCACTGGTAGCTGACATTATTATGCCTCCCCTCGGGCTGTTAATCGGGGGCATTGATTTTAAACAGTTTGCCGTGACGCTTCGGGATGCACAGGGTGATGTCCCTGCCGTTGTTATGCATTATGGCGTTTTCATTCAGAACATATTTGATTTCGTGATCGTGGCGTTCGCCATTTTTATGGCTATCAAGCTTATCAATAAGCTTAACCGTAAAAAGGCTGAAGAACCGGCTGCGCCGCCTGCCCCGACAAAAGAAGAAGTGCTATTGACTGAAATTCGCGATCTGTTGAAAGAGCAAAATAACCGCTCTTAATCAGACGTTGAAAAAAGGAAGGCCAGTGGTAAAAAAGCGATTCGCTTGCTTGCCACTGGCCTCCCAGTTACCCCGTTTTGCATGTTTCCCTTTTCGTAAATAACTCCCTTTTCCTTTTTTATTCTTCTCAATACGCTGCCTGAAAAGCGGGTCGTGGAGCAGTGCCTCAATGGCATTGTCCTGAATTTGCCCTTTCGTATGCTGATAGCGGCTCATAATTTCTCCTGAGCATGGTGTATGTCGACGGGAGTCTAGTCCCGGATGAAGTAAAAATCAACAGCCCTGGGTTCCACTGGCCCCCTGTTCAAGGGCTTCAAGAATTGAACAATAAATACTGCTATGGGCTGTACCGCAGCAGGCGTCATTCAACCGTTGCAGAGAACGCTGCATGGTCTGCAGTTCCTGTATACGCGCTTCAACTTCATCAAGCCTTGCCTGTACGATGCTCTTCGACTCCTGGCAAGTATGGTGTTCAGGATCGATGCGGATCGAAAGTAACTCGCGGATCGAGTCCAGCGTGAAACCAAGCTGGCGAGCGTAGCGGATAAACCGTAAGCGCTGCAGGTCATGATCGGTATAGAGTCGAAATCCACCTTCAGTACGAACCTCGTGATCAATCATCTGCTGCTTTTCGTAATAGCGGATAGTGTCCGGCGTTACGTTAGCAAGCCTGGCAAGTTCACCGATACGGTACATGGTTATTCCTCATTGATTTTCTGCATTAGCCTGTCACTGTACTCACCGTGCAAAAAGTCTGTGCTCATTCCGGCCTGACGCATTTTGAGTTCGATGAGAGCCAGTCGACGGCTAATTTCACAGTGGCTGGGATCATCCTTGCGAATCCCTTTCAGCAGGTCAGCCAGTTGCATGGCCTCTTTACGCTGCTCCAGTTCCGGTGGTAAACAACCGGCATTTTTGAGTAAGCGATATCCGGCCCGTAATTCAGGGGCAACATGCGAATCATCATCAAGCACTAACGGCTCACCGCGTCCCGCAAGGTTATCAAATTCGCCTTTTCGCTGAGCATCGCTGATATGGCGTTCTGCCCACTGGTCGAGCAACCACATGAATAACTCCAGAAGATGAACAGAAAAGATACAGATATTGTAGAGAAGTGGGGATTCAGCGGATATAAAAAAACCCGCCGAAGCGGGTTTTTTTACGTTACTACAGATTACTCTGCAGCAGCTTCTGCTTTAGATTCTGAACGATCAACCAGCTCGATGTAAGCCATCGGAGCGTTGTCGCCTGCACGGAAGCCACACTTCAGAATACGAGTGTAACCACCGGCACGGCTCGCGAAACGCGGACCCAGTTCGTTAAACAGTTTTGCCACGATCTCGTTATCACGAGTACGGGCGAATGCCAGACGACGATTTGCAACGCTGTCAGTCTTGGCAAGAGTAATCAGCGGCTCAACTACGCGACGCAGCTCTTTCGCTTTAGGCAGGGTCGTCTTGATGATTTCATGACGAACCAGTGAACCTGCCATGTTGCGGAACATAGCCTGGCGATGGCTGCTGTTGCGGTTCAGTTGACGACCACTCTTACGATGGCGCATGACCTTATCCTTCTCAGTAAAACCTTAACCTGTGATCCGGTTACTCGTCAGCAATGCTTGCTGGTGGCCAGTTTTCCAGGCGCATGCCCAGAGACAGACCACGTGAAGCCAGCACGTCTTTAATCTCGGTAAGAGATTTTTTACCCAGGTTCGGCGTTTTCAGCAACTCAACCTCGGTACGCTGTACCAGATCACCGATATAGTGGATAGCTTCTGCCTTGAGGCAGTTAGCAGAGCGGACAGTCAATTCGAGATCGTCAACAGGGCGCAGCAGGATCGGATCGAATTCTGGTTTCTCTTCTTTCACTTCCGGCTGACGAACATCACGTAAGTCAACGAAAGCTTCCAGTTGTTCTGCCAGGATGGTTGCCGCACGACGAATCGCCTCTTCAGGATCGATTGTGCCGTTGGTTTCCATTTCGATGACCAGCTTGTCCAGGTCGGTACGCTGTTCTACACGCGCTGCTTCAACATTGTAGGCAATACGCTCTACAGGGCTGTAGCATGCGTCGACCAGCAGACGGCCGATTGGGCGCTCATCTTCTTCCGAATGAATTCGGGCAGAAGCCGGCACATAACCACGACCGCGCTGAACTTTGATACGCATGCTAATCGCTGCGTTCTCATCGGTCAGGTGGCAGATCACGTGCTGCGGCTTGACGATTTCAACATCACCGTCGTGGGTGATGTCGGCTGCAGTCACAGGGCCAATGCCAGATTTATTCAGAGTAAGAATAACTTCATCTTTACCCTGAACTCTCACCGCCAGCCCTTTCAGGTTGAGCAGGATTTCAAGGATATCTTCCTGAACGCCTTCTTTGGTGCTGTACTCATGAAGTACACCATCAATCTCAACCTCGGTCACCGCGCAACCCGGCATCGATGAGAGCAGAATACGGCGCAGTGCGTTACCCAGAGTATGGCCAAAGCCACGCTCTAAAGGCTCAAGGGTCACCTTGGCGTGCGTCGAACTCACTTGCTCGATATCTACCAGGCGCGGTTTTAGAAACTCTGTCACAGAACCCTGCATTGTGTCCTCTCTTTGGTACTAAGCTTTACTTGGAGTAAAGCTCGACGATCAGGTGTTCGTTAATGTCCGCAGACAGATCAGAACGTTCTGGCTGACGCTTGAACGTACCTTCCATCTTGCCAGCATCAACTTCCAGCCAGGTTGGCTTTTCACGCTGCTCAGCCAGCTCCAGAGCGGCTTTCACGCGAGATTGCTTTTTCGCTTTCTCACGAATGCTAACAACGTCATTCGCTTTAACCTGATAAGAAGCGATGTTAACAACACGACCGTTTACCATGATTGCTTTATGGCTAACCAACTGGCGTGATTCAGCACGAGTCGCGCCGAAGCCCATACGGTAAACAACGTTGTCCAGACGACCTTCCAGCAGAGCCAGCAGGTTTTCACCTGTGTTGCCTTTCAGACGTGCTGCTTCTTTATAGTAGTTACGGAACTGACGCTCCAGCACACCGTACATACGGCGAACTTTTTGCTTTTCACGCAACTGCACACCATAGTCAGACAGACGCGGTTTACGCGCACCGTGCTGGCCAGGAGCTTGTTCAATTTTACACTTGGTATCGATCGCGCGAACGCCAGACTTAAGGAATAAGTCGGTGCCCTCACGACGGCTCAGCTTGAGCTTAGGACCCAAATATCTTGCCATTTTCTATCTCCAACTAACCTAAAAAACGAGCGTTATACGCGACGTTTTTTCGGCGGACGACAACCGTTATGAGGGATCGGAGTCACATCAGTAATATTCGTGATGCGGAAACCAGCGGCGTTCAGAGCGCGAACAGTAGATTCACGACCCGGACCCGGACCTTTAACCATAACTTCCAGATTCTTGATGCCGTATTCTTTTACGGCTTCTGCGCAACGCTCTGCTGCAACCTGAGCTGCAAACGGAGTGGATTTGCGAGAACCACGGAAACCGGAACCACCGGCTGTTGCCCAACCCAAAGCGTTACCCTGACGATCAGTAATAGTAACGATGGTGTTGTTGAAAGAAGCATGGATATGAGCCACGCCGTCAGAGACTTGTTTTCTTACACGTTTACGTGCACGAACTGGTGCCTTTGCCATTATTCAATCACCCCGATTATTTCTTGATCGGTTTGCGCGGACCCTTACGGGTACGTGCGTTGGTCTTAGTACGCTGACCGCGCACTGGCAGACCACGACGATGACGCAAACCGCGATAGCAACCAAGATCCATCAGGCGCTTGATGCTCATGCTGATTTCACGGCGCAGATCACCTTCAACGACAAATTTGGCAACTTCGTCACGCAGCGTGTCGATTTGTTCTTCAGACAGCTCACTGATCTTAACATCTTCAGCGATACCCGCTGCAGCCAGAATGGCTTTGGAACGGGTCTTGCCGACGCCATAGATCGAAGTTAATGCGATCACAGCATGTTTCTGATCAGGAATGTTAATGCCTGCTATACGGGCCACTATGCACTCCTACTATTTAATATGTACGCACCATGCTGAAAAGCCCGTTTTCAGGATACTCAAATGGAAACGTACAGACATACAAAAGATTGGCTGGCTAATCTAGCCAGCTCAACCCAACTTTGCAAGAAAAATATGCGAAATAATCAGCCTTGGCGCTGTTTATGCTTCGGCTCGGCACTGCAAATCACACGGATGACACCATCACGCTTAACGATTTTGCAGTTACGGCATAATTTCTTGACGGAAGCACGAACTTTCATTTTTACTCTCCGTAACTTCTCAGGCGACCATTTAGCGGCCGTAGCCTTTCAGGTTCGCCTTCTTCAATGCAGACTCATACTGACTGGACATCATCAGAGTTTGCACTTGAGCCATAAAGTCCATAATCACGACAACAACGATAAGCAGTGAGGTCCCACCGAAGTAGAACGGTACCTTCATTGCATCACGCATGAACTCCGGGATCAGGCAGATAAAAGTAATATAAAGCGCACCAACCAAAGTCAGGCGAGTCATTACTTTATCGATATACTTCGCCGTTTGCTCTCCCGGACGAATTCCTGGTACAAATGCACCGGACTTCTTCAGGTTATCTGCTGTTTCACGCGGGTTGAAAACCAACGCCGTGTAGAAGAAACAGAAGAAGATGATCGCAGACGCATAGAGTAACACATAAAGTGGTTGCCCAGGCTGCAAATACAGCGAAATTGTTGTCAGCCAGTTCCAACCAGTACCGCCCCCGAACCATGACGCGATGGTTGCCGGGAACAGAATAATACTGGAAGCGAAGATAGCCGGGATAACCCCCGCCATGTTCACTTTCAGCGGTAAATGTGTGCTCTGTGCAGCATAGACACGACGACCTTGTTGACGCTTAGCGTAGTTCACCACAATGCGGCGTTGACCACGTTCAACGAAGACAACAAAGAACGTCACTGCAAATACTAATACTGCAACCAACAGCAACAGGAGGAAGTGCAGGTCGCCTTGACGCGCTTGCTCGATAGTGTGGGCAATGGCTGGCGGGAGACCCGCAACGATACCAGCGAAGATAATGATTGAGATACCGTTACCGATACCACGTTCAGTAATCTGTTCGCCGAGCCACATCAGGAACATTGTTCCTGTGACCAGACTTACAACAGCGGTGAAATAGAATGCAAAGCCTGGGTTTAATACCAGGCCCTGCATACCAGGCATATTCGGAAGACCGGTAGCAATACCGATCGACTGGAATATTGCCAGCACCAGAGTGCCGTAACGGGTGTACTGGCTTATCTTACGACGTCCAGACTCCCCTTCTTTCTTCAGTTCTGCCAGGGCCGGATGAACGACCGTCAGCAGCTGGATAATAATCGATGCCGAAATATACGGCATGATACCCAGAGCGAAGATAGAAGCACGGCTGAGAGCACCACCAGAGAACATGTTAAACATTTCAATGATGGTGCCTCGCTGTTGCTCAAGCAGTTTGGCAAGTACAGCGGCATCGATACCAGGGATCGGAATAAAAGAGCCAACACGGAACACAATCAGCGCGCCGATAACAAACAGCAGTCTGCGTTTCAGCTCGCCAAATCCACCTTTGGCACTTTGAAAATCTAATCCCGGTTGCTTAGCCATCTGCTACTTATTCCTCAATTTTACCGCCAGCGGCTTCGATAGCAGCACGAGCACCTTTAGTAACACGCAGGCCACGAACAGTTACCGGAGTAGAAACTTCACCAGCCAGGATCACTTTCGCGAACTCGATCTGGATACCGATAATGTTTGCCGCTTTCAGCGTGTTCAGGTCTACAACGCCGCCTTCAACTTTCGCCAGGTCAGACAGACGGATTTCCGCTGTAATCGCTGCTTTGCGAGAAGTGAAGCCGAACTTCGGCAGACGACGGTACAGTGGCATCTGGCCACCCTCGAAACCGCGACGTACGCCACCGCCAGAACGAGAGTTCTGACCTTTGTGACCACGACCACCGGTTTTGCCGAGGCCAGAACCGATACCACGACCCAGGCGTTTACCCGCCTTTTTAGAGCCTTCGGCCGGAGACAGAGTATTTAAACGCATCTCTTACTCCTCAACTTTAACCATGAAGTAAACCGCGTTGACCATACCACGAACAGCGGGAGTATCCTCGCGCTCAACGGTATGACCAATACGACGCAGACCCAGGCCAAGCAGCGTTGCCTTGTGTTTCGGCAGACGACCGATTGCACTGCGGGTTTGAGTGATTTTAATAGTCTTTGCCATGGTCAATTACCCCAGAATTTCTTCAACGGATTTACCACGCTTGGCAGCGACCATTTCTGGAGAATTCATATTTTCCAGGCCATCAATAGTTGCACGAACCACGTTAATCGGGTTGGTGGAACCGTATGCTTTAGCCAGAACGTTATGAACCCCAGCAACTTCCAGAACGGCGCGCATTGCACCACCGGCGATGATACCGGTACCTTCTGAAGCTGGCTGCATGAATACACGAGAACCCGTGTGAACACCTTTAACTGGGTGCTGCAGGGTACCGTTGTTCAGCGCGACGTTAATCATATTGCGACGGGCTTTTTCCATCGCTTTCTGGATCGCTGCTGGAACTTCACGCGCTTTACCGTAACCAAAACCAACGCGACCGTTACCATCGCCAACTACAGTCAGAGCTGTGAAGGAGAAAATACGACCACCTTTAACGGTTTTAGATACGCGGTTAACCGCGATCAGCTTTTCCTGCAGTTCGCCAGCCTGTTTTTCGATGTGAGCCATCTTACACCTCTACCTTAGAACTGAAGGCCAGCTTCACGGGCAGCATCTGCCAGTGCCTGGACACGACCATGATATTGGAACCCGGAACGGTCAAAGGAAACATTGCTGATGCCTTTTTCCAGAGCGCGTTCTGCAACAGCTTTACCTACAGCTGCAGCGGCGTCTTTGTTACCGGTGTACTTCAATTGCTCTGCAATAGCTTTTTCTACAGTAGAAGCAGCTACCAGAACTTCAGAACCGTTTGGTGCAATGACCTGTGCGTAAATATGACGCGGGGTACGATGTACCACCAGGCGAGTTGCACCCAGCTCTTTGAGCTTGCGGCGTGCGCGGGTCGCACGACGGATACGAGCAGATTTCTTATCCATAGTGTTACCTTACTTCTTCTTAGCCTCTTTGGTACGCACGACTTCGTCGGCGTAACGAACACCCTTGCCTTTATAAGGCTCAGGACGACGGTAGGCGCGCAGATCTGCTGCAACCTGACCGATCAGCTGTTTATCAGCGCCTTTCAGCACGATTTCAGTCTGGGTCGGACATTCTGCAGTGATACCGGCCGGCAGCGGATGCTCAACAGGGTGTGAGAAGCCCAGAGACAGGCCTACTGCATTCCCTTTGATAGCTGCACGATAACCTACACCAACCAGTTGAAGCTTTTTAGTGAAGCCTTCGGTAACACCAACAACCATTGAGTTCAGCAGGGCACGCGCGGTACCAGCCTGAGCCCATCCATCCACGAAACCATCACGTGGACCGAAGGTCAGAGCGTTATCTGCATGTTTAACTTCAACAGCTTTGTTGAGGGTACGAGTCAGCTCGCCGTTTTTACCTTTGATCGTAATAACCTGACCGTCGATTTTTACATCAACGCCGGCAGGAATAACGACCGGTGCTTTAGCAACACGAGACATTCTTTCCTCCGATTAGGCTACGTAGCAGATAATTTCGCCACCAAGACCAGCCTGGCGCGCTGCACGATCAGTCATAACACCTTTAGAGGTAGAAACAACTGCGATACCAAGACCAGCCATAACTTTAGGCAGCTCATCTTTTTTCTTATAGATGCGCAGACCTGGGCGGCTGACACGCTGAATGCTTTCTACAACAGCTTTACCCTGGAAATACTTGAGAGTAAGTTCCAGTTCCGGCTTGGTGTCGCCTTCAACTTTAAAATCTTCGATAAAACCTTCTTCCTTCAGCACGTTGGCAATTGCCACTTTCAGCTTGGCGGAAGGCATGGTGACCGCAACTTTGTTCGCGGCCTGACCGTTACGGATACGGGTCAGCATATCCGCGATCGGATCTTGCATGCTCATCTGTCTTTACTCCCGTGATTCAATTGGTAATTACCAGCTAGCCTTTTTCAAGCCTGGTACTTCACCGCGCATGGCGGCTTCACGCAGTTTGATACGGCTCAACCCAAACTTGCCCACATAACCATGTGGACGACCTGTTTGACGACAGCGGTTACGCTGACGAGACGGGCTGGAATCACGCGGCAGACTCTGCAGCTTGAGAACAGCGTTCCAACGATCTTCGTCGGAAGCGTTCACATCAGAAATGATCGCTTTCAGTTCAGCGCGTTTAGCGAAGAATTTATCAGCTAAAGCTACGCGTTTTACTTCGCGTGCTTTCATTGATTGCTTAGCCATTCAGTAACCCTACCTTACTTGCGGAACGGGAAGTCAAAGGCAGCCAGCAGAGCACGGCCTTCTTCATCAGATTTCGCAGTAGTGGTAATGGTAATATCCAAACCACGCACGCGGTCGACTTTATCGTAGTCGATCTCTGGGAAGATGATCTGCTCACGGACACCCATGCTGTAGTTACCACGACCGTCGAAAGACTTAGCGGACAAGCCACGGAAGTCACGGATACGTGGTACAGCAATAGTGATCAGGCGCTCAAAGAACTCCCACATGCGTTCGCCACGCAGAGTTACTTTACAGCCGATCGGATAGCCCTGACGGATTTTGAAGCCTGCAACAGATTTGCGTGCTTTGGTGATCAGCGGTTTTTGACCGGAGATTGCTGTCAGGTCAGCTGCTGCGTTATCCAGCAGTTTCTTGTCAGCGATCGCTTCACCAACACCCATGTTCAGGGTGATCTTCTCGACCCGAGGGACTTGCATGACAGAATTGTAGTTAAACTCAGTCATGAGTTTGTTAACTACTTCGTCTTTGTAGTAATCATGCAGTTTCGCCATCGTACTACTCCAAATTACTTGATAGTTTCGCTGTTAGACTTGAAGAAACGGACTTTTTTCCCGTCTTCGAATCTAAAGCCTACACGGTCAGCCTTGCCGGTTGCCGCATTGAAGATTGCAACGTTAGAAACCTGAATAGCAGCTTCTTTTTCAACGATGCCGCCTGGTTGGTTCAGGGCCGGAACCGGCTTCTGATGTTTCTTAACCAGGTTGATACCTTCAACAATGACCTTGCCGGAAGACAGGACATTTTTTACTTTACCGCGTTTACCTTTATCTTTACCGGTTAACACGATAACTTCGTCATCACGACGGATTTTCGCTGCCATGATTCGCTCCTTAGAGTACTTCTGGTGCCAGAGAGATAATTTTCATGAACTTTTCAGTACGAAGTTCACGAGTTACCGGCCCAAAGATACGCGTGCCGATTGGCTGCTCACTGTTATTGTTCAAAATAACGCATGCATTACCATCGAAGCGAATGACAGAACCGTCAGGGCGACGAACACCCTTCTTGGTGCGCACCACTACCGCTTTCAGCACATCACCTTTTTTGACCTTACCACGTGGAATTGCTTCTTTGATGGTGATCTTGATGATGTCGCCTACGCCTGCGTAGCGACGGTGCGAGCCACCCAGAACCTTGATACACATTACGCGACGTGCACCGGAGTTGTCGGCGACGTTCAGCATAGTCTGTTCTTGGATCATTTTAGTGCTCCGCTAATGTCAACTACTACCTGAGACTCTAAAATCAGAGCCGTTAAAAAGCCCCATATCGAGGGCGCGGCATTATAACACCGCTTCTACAATATGGGTAGAAAAAATAAACGGCTCATCGCTGAGCCGTTTATTCGTATTGAGAATGCGTACTCTATTACAGAACCGCTTTCTCTACAACGCGAACCAGCGTCCAGGACTTAGTCTTGGACAGTGGACGGCATTCACGGATTTCAACCTTGTCGCCGATACCACATTCGTTGTTCTCGTCATGTACGTGCAGTTTGGTCGTACGTTTGATGAATTTACCGTAGATCGGGTGTTTCACAATACGTTCGATAGCTACAACGATGGATTTCTCCATTTTGTCGCTAACAACACGACCTTGCAGAGTACGGATTTTATCGGTCATTACGCACCCGCCTTCTGAGTCAGTAAAGTCTTAACGCGCGCAACATTGCGACGCACTTGCTTCAGCAGGTGAGTCTGTTGCAGCTGGCCACTTGCAGCCTGCATACGCAGGTTGAACTGCTCACGCAGCAGGTTCAGCAGCTCAGCGTTCAGCTCTTCAACGCTTTTTTCACGCAGCTCTTTTGCTTTCATTACATCACCGTCTTAGTTACAAAGGTGGTTTTGATAGGCAGTTTCGCTGCTGCCAGGCCGAAGGCTTCACGGGCCAGCTCTTCCGGAACACCGTCCATTTCATAAAGGACTTTGCCCGGTTGGATCAAGGCAACCCAGTACTCCACGTTACCTTTACCTTTACCCATACGAACTTCCAGCGGCTTCTCGGTGATCGGTTTGTCCGGGAATACACGGATCCAGATCTTACCTTGACGCTTAACTGCACGGGTCATTGCACGACGTGCTGCTTCGATCTGACGTGCAGTCAGACGACCACGGCCAACAGCTTTCAGACCGAAAGTGCCGAAGCTAACATCCGTACCCTGCGCCAGACCACGGTTGCGGCCTTTGTGCACTTTACGGAATTTTGTACGCTTTGGTTGTAACATCAGCGACGCTCCTTATTTACGGCCTTTACGCTGCTGCTTTTTAGGTTGAGCAGCCGGTTTTTCCGGTTGTTCAACAGCAGCCATACCACCCAGGATCTCACCTTTGAAGATCCATACCTTAACGCCGATTACACCGTAAGTGGTGTGCGCTTCAGAGGTGTTGTAGTCGATGTCAGCACGCAGAGTGTGCAGCGGTACGCGACCTTCGCGGTACCATTCGGTACGTGCGATTTCCGCGCCGCCCAGACGGCCGCTAACTTCAACTTTGATACCCTTAGCGCCCAGACGCATTGCGTTCTGTACAGCACGCTTCATAGCACGACGGAACATAACACGACGTTCCAGCTGTGAAGTGATGCTGTCAGCAACCAATTTAGCGTCCAGTTCAGGCTTACGAACTTCAGCGATATTGATCTGTGCAGGAACGCCAGCGATATCCGCTACGACCTTGCGCAGTTTTTCTACGTCTTCGCCTTTCTTACCGATAACGATGCCAGGACGAGCAGTGTGAATGGTTACACGAATGCTCTTAGCTGGACGCTCGATAACGATACGAGATACAGACGCTTTAGCCAGTTCCTTAGTCAGGTACTGACGTACTTTAAAATCGCTGTCCAGGTTGTCAGCGAATTCTTTGGTGTTCGCAAACCAGGTAGAGTTCCATGGTTTTACAATACCCAGGCGAATACCATTAGGATGTACTTTCTGACCCATTGCTAGTCTCCAGAGTCTCAGCGATCGGACACAACCACAGTAATGTGGCTGGTGCGCTTCAGGATGCGATCTGCACGACCTTTCGCACGCGGCATAATGCGCTTCATGCTTGGGCCTTCATCTACGAAAATTTTCGCGACTTTCAGATCGTCGATGTCAGCGCCATCGTTGTGTTCAGCGTTAGCAATGGCAGATTCCAGTACTTTCTTGACCAATACCGCAGCTTTCTTGTTGGTATAGGTCAGGATGTCCAGGGCCTGCGACACTTTCTTACCGCGAATCAGGTCAGCAACAAGGCGAACCTTCTGAGCAGAAGAACGAGCATGGCGATGTTGAGCTAAAGTTTCCATCTCTTCCTCCTACCTTATTTCTTCTTCGCTTTTTTATCAGCAGCGTGGCCGCGATAAGTACGAGTCGGTGCGAATTCACCCAGTTTGTGACCAACCATTTCGTCGGTAACAAAGACTGGAACGTGCTGACGACCATTATGGACAGCGATGGTCAAACCGATCATGTTAGGAAAGATCGTTGAACGACGGGACCAAGTGCGCAGGGGCTTCTTGTCTCCGCTTTCCACCGCTTTCTCTACCTTCTTCAGCAAGTGCAGGTCAATAAAAGGACCTTTCTTGAGAGAACGTGGCATGGCTTATCCTCTAAAATTATTTGCTACGGCGACGTACGATAAATTTATCAGTACGCTTGTTGCTGCGGGTCTTCTTACCTTTGGTCTGAACGCCCCACGGAGTTACCGGGTGCTTACCAAAGTTACGACCTTCACCACCACCATGTGGGTGGTCTACTGGGTTCATCGCAGTACCGCGAACGGTAGGACGAACACCACGCCAGCGTGCAGCACCAGCTTTACCCAGAACGCGCAGCATATGCTCAGCATTGCCAACTTCGCCCAGAGTAGCGCGGCAATCTGCTTCGACTTTACGCATTTCACCAGAACGCAGACGCAGGGTGACATAAGCACCGTCACGAGCAACGATCTGAACGTAAGTACCCGCGGAACGCGCCAGCTGACCGCCTTTACCTGGTTTCATTTCTACGTTATGAACGGTAGAACCAACCGGGATATTGCGCATCGGCAGGGTGTTGCCTGCTTTGATTGCAGCATCAACGCCAGACTGAATCTGGTCGCCAGCTTTCAGGCCTTTAGGGGCCAGGATGTAACGGCGTTCACCGTCTTTGTACAGAACCAGCGCGATGTTCGCGGAACGGTTCGGATCGTACTCAAGACGTTCAACAACTGCTGGGATACCGTCTTTGTTGCGTTTGAAGTCAACAATACGATAAGCCTGCTTGTGGCCACCACCGATGTGACGAGTGGTGATACGGCCATTGTTGTTACGACCACCGGATTTGCTGTTTTTTTCCAGCAACGGAGCAAAAGGTTTGCCCTTGTGCAGCTCAGGGTTAACCACTTTAACTACGTGGCGACGACCCGGAGATGTCGGTTTACATTTAACAACTGCCATTGTATTACTCCTCCGACTTACTCAGCGCCGCCAACGAAGTCCAGGTTCTGGCCTTCTTTAAGGGTGACGTAAGCTTTTTTCCAGTCGCTACGACGACCGATACGCTGTCCGTGACGTTTAACTTTCCCTTTAACAACCAGGGTGTTAACGACTTCGACTTCGACTTCAAACAGTTTCTGCACAGCAGCTTTGATCTCTGCTTTGGTCGCGTCTTTAGCAACTTTGAGAACGATGGTGTTTGTTTTTTCCATCGCAGTAGACGCTTTTTCAGAAACGTGCGGTGCGCGAAGCACCTTCAGCAGACGTTCTTCACGAATCATGCCAGCATCTCCTCAACTTGCTTAACAGCATCAGCAGTCATTACGACTTTGTCGAAGGCGATCAGGCTAACCGGGTCGATACCAGTCGCATCGCGTACGTCAACCTTGTGCAGGTTACGTGCGGCCAGGAACAGGTTCTCGTCCAGCTCACCGGTGATGATCAGCACATCTTCCAGAGCCATGTCTTTCAGTTTCTGTGCCAGCAGCTTAGTTTTAGGCGCTTCTACAGAGAACTTCTCGACAACGATCAGACGATCCTGACGTACCAGTTCGGACAGAATGCTTTTCAGCGCGCCGCGGTACATCTTTTTGTTAACTTTTTGACTGTGGTCCTGTGGACGCGCAGCGAAGGTCACGCCACCTGAACGCCAGATCGGGCTCTTGATAGAACCTGAACGCGCACGGCCGGTACCTTTCTGGCGCCATGGCTTTTTGCCAGAACCAGTTACTTCAGCACGAGTCTTCTGAGCACGAGTACCCTGACGAGCACCAGCTGCATAAGCAACAACAACCTGGTGAACCAGCGCTTCGTTGAAATCACGACCGAAGGTAGTTTCGGAAACAGTCAGCGCGCTCTGCGCGTCTTTCAATACTAATTCCATTGCTATCCCCTTACGCCTTCACAGCTGGTTTAACGATCAGGTCGCTACCGGTAGCACCCGGAACAGCACCCTTAACCAGCAGCAGGTTGCGCTCAGCGTCAACACGTACTACGTCCAGGCTCTGAACGGTTACACGTTCGTTACCCAGCTGACCTGCCATTTTCTTGCCTTTGAACACTTTGCCCGGAGTCTGGTTCTGACCGATAGAACCCGGAACGCGGTGAGACAAGGAGTTACCATGAGTAGCGTCCTGGGTACGGAAGTTCCAGCGCTTAACGGTACCAGCAAAACCTTTACCTTTAGAGGTACCGGTTACGTCAACTTTTTTAACGTCAGCAAACAGCTCAACGCTAATGTCTTGACCTACGGTGAACTCTTCGCCTTCAGCAAGACGGAATTCCCACAGACCACGGCCAGCTTCAACGCCAGCTTTAGCGAAGTGACCCGCTTCTGGTTTGGTTACACGGTTAGCTTTTTTAGCACCGGTGGTAACCTGAACAGCGCGGTAGCCATCGTTAGCCAGATCTTTAACCTGAGTAACGCGGTTTGCTTCAACTTCGATTACGGTTACTGGGATAGAAACGCCATCTTCAGTGAAGATGCGGGTCATTCCCACTTTTTTACCGACTAAACCAATCATTGTTTCAACCTCTCAATCGCTCGATGACCTGATTAACCCAGGCTGATCTGCACGTCTACACCGGCAGCCAGATCCAGACGCATCAGAGCATCAACGGTTTTCTCAGTTGGCTCAACGATGTCAACCAGACGCTTGTGAGTGCGGATTTCGTACTGATCACGCGCATCTTTGTTAACGTGCGGAGAGATCAGAACGGTAAAGCGCTCTTTGCGGGTCGGCAGCGGGATCGGACCACGGACTTGCGCACCAGTGCGCTTAGCAGTCTCGACGATTTCCGCGGTTGATTGATCGATCAGACGATGATCAAACGCTTTAAGGCGGATACGGATTCTTTGGTTCTGCATGAGACCAGAGCTCCAATTATTTTATAAACGAAAATGATTACTCCTCAAACCCATTACGATTGATGGGAGAGTGTAACCGTTCTTACGTAGCTCCCCGATTGGGAGCATTGTTGAGTAACAAAATTAGCTACTCCGGTTCAGATTGAACCCGCCGTCAACTACGACAAGCCCGCGCATTATACGTAAATCTGAGCAAGACGCAAGTGCCGTTTAGAAATTAAGCGCCAAAGACATGCGATGCGTAGGGCATTCCATTATTTGCAGCAACCTGTCTGCTTTCATCTCTTCTTATGAACCCCTCACGCAATTCCTGTGTTCGGACGTTGCTGGCCTTGCATCATGAGAAGAGTATGCACCAAACATCTTTGAGGCTTTGCGTATGCTGACTCCCCTCCCCTTTCTGCTCGTTTACTTCACACTCTCCGGTTTACTGGTACGTGAAGATATTCGTGCCGGCCTTCTCCCGGATAAATACCTCTGTCCCCTCTTATGGACCGGCCTGCTCTTCCAGCGTTGCCTTCATCCTGACTTTCTTTCGAACGCAGTGACTGGCGCGATGGCAGGGTATGTGAGCTTTGCGATTATCTACTGGGGCTACCGGCTTCTGACTGGACGTGAAGGGATGGGCTATGGCGATGTGAAATATCTTTCGGCACTGGGGGCGTGGCACGGTTGGCACATATTGCCCGCACTGGTGTTAACCGCCGCATTGGTGGCGCTTCTTTATCAGCTCATTCTCGCTTTACCGGCTCCTGATAAACAGGCATTAAAAAACCCACTGCCTTTTGGGCCATTTCTGGCGGCAGCGGGTTTAAGCGTTGGCTGGCAGACGCTGTTTAGTCAGCCACTTTAATCTGGGATTGAAGATAATTCTGCAGACCAATTTTACTGATGAGATCCAGCTCAGTTTCAAGCCAGTCGATATGCCCTTCTTCATCGGCCAGAATCTGGATCATCATATCGCGGCTGACGTAGTCATGAACACTGTCCGCATAGGCAATGGCTTCGCGGAGATCTTTTGCGCCTTCAAGCTCGAGCCTGAGGTCGGACCGAAGCATCTCTTCAACATCTTCACCGATGCCGAGTTTGCCGAGATCCTGCAGGTTAGGAATGCCTTCAAGGAATAAAATACGCTCGATGTATTTATCGGCATGTTTCATCTCATCGATGGATTCATGGTATTCAACATCGTTGAGGCGCATCAGGCCCCAGTTTTTGAACATTCTCGCATGGAGAAAATACTGATTGATCGCGACAAGCTCATTTCCCAATAATTTATTGAGATAACTTATGATTTTAACATCACCTTTCATTATATAGTCCCTCCGCTTCCACTCATTGAAGCGTAGATCGGGCTACAGGGATGTCAAAAAAAAGATGGGCGCTTACGCAATCTCTTTGTATTCCGGGATCTGCATCAATTCGTCCTGCATGATCTCACGTGCAGCACGTACACATTTACCGCATTGATTTCCCACTGGAACAAATTTGCGAAGCTGCTGGAAGGACTGTGGCTGAAACTGGCGAACGGCCTGACGTATTTTTTTGTCGCTTACACCATTACATAAACAAACGTACATAAAGACTCCCGTTCAAAATATGCGCAAAGTGTAAGTGAGAATGGTTATGATTACAATAGCACAAACACCCGTATACGGGGCGGGAGAGGACGAAAAATGCGAAAATTTGTGACAGACACATAACGGCAGAAAACAAAAAAGGACGCCGAAGCGTCCTTTTTTAATTCAGGGATAAGTAATTAGCCCAGAACTTTAGCAACAACGCCCGCGCCAACGGTACGGCCGCCTTCACGGATTGCGAAACGCAGACCGTCGTCCATCGCGATTGGGTGGATCAGCGTCACAACCATCTTGATGTTGTCGCCTGGCATTACCATCTCAACGCCTTCTGGCAGTTCGATGGTACCGGTCACGTCAGTTGTACGGAAGTAGAACTGTGGACGGTAGCCTTTGAAGAACGGAGTATGACGGCCGCCTTCGTCTTTGGACAGGATATACACTTCAGATTCGAACTTGGTGTGTGGCTTGATTGAGCCTGGCTTAGCCAGTACCTGACCACGTTCGATTTCTTCACGTTTGATACCACGCAGCA